>CAJHYQ010001191.1_pt1 | contig 33872 bp, 21 predicted proteins | sample 9198721 | NCBI WGS metagenome assembly CAJHYQ01 (sample SAMEA7708357, study PRJEB35096) | sediment metagenome | biome: marine neritic benthic zone biome [ENVO:01000025]; feature: sediment [ENVO:00002007]; material: shallow marine sediment [ENVO:03000034] sea grass bed [ENVO_01000059] ... | reverse complement strand
TTCGAAAGGTACTGCTCAATCTCCTCCCGCGTCGGCTTCAAGTTGTTCTGTTTTGCCCAATCGGACATCACGAGATACGACACCTCATTTACCAGCGGTCGCCATCGCGATTCAGATTTCCACCGCGCAAAGCCCGTCGCAGAGAGTTTCCTCCGATTCTCATTCACCTCCGACGGCTTGATCGCTCTAACGTAAACGTCGCGACCAAGTACCGTGGCTGCCAGAACCGATTCGCGTTCCGTTTCATCCTGAGCGTGTGTGACGCCAATGTCAGCGCAACTGAGTACGGTCAACGAGAATGCCATACGGCTTGTCGACAAGAAATGATTCATCATGCACGATCCGCCAATAGACACAGCTTCGAACAGCTCTCATTCTACGCATCTTCGACCGACCTGGCATACCCAAAGCGCCCTTCAGGGTAACGGCCGACAAAGCGGAGCGTCGGCTGTTGCGCCGAGAGTCATAGATCCGCTGCAGAAACGGATGTCGACGCAAATAAGAGGTGATCTCGCCGCTGTGATCACTCGCTAAATCACGTCAATCGACAGCTGAGAGTTTATTCTGAAAGTCGTTCCAGCAACTCTTTGAGGCCAGGCATCTGATCGTTACTCTGCCTGGCTTCTTCGCCAACGCGGCGGGCAGCGCTGAAATCACCCGCTGATTCGAGTGCGAGAGCGTAAATCAGCAGGTCGGTCGGACATTGATGCTTGCTTGAATAGGCTCGCTCCGCAAACTCACACGCCCGCTCAGAATCACCCGATTGAATCAGCAGCCGCGCAAGTAAACGCATCGGTGCCGTCTCGAAATGCGCATAGCTCGTGACATTATTTACGTAATTCTCAAAGTAATCCTCAAGCAGCTCTCGAGCCGCCTTGTGATTGCCGGCGTTGACAAATGCTTGCGCGCAGTCGGCCCATTTCTGGGGACTCACGCCCATACCCTCGTACGGACCGTCTGGATGCGCTCGAAGGTCTTTGAGGCGATCTTCAGCAGCGCTTTGATGATCGCCGAGTGATGCAAGTGCCCGCGACCGCCAATCTCGCGCGCCGGGAAAATCAGGATCGATTGAAAGTGCACGATCAAAGTCCGCGACGGCATCCGCATCTTGGTCAAGATTCAACGAAGCCATGCCACGCTCGAAGTACGCCTGTGCGTCTTTCGGTTCGTCGGTAATTGCTCGAGTCAGTAGGTTAATGGCACCGATGTAGTCCTCCGCATCGGACAAGTCGATTGCACGGTGGACGAGTCCCGTCGAGTCGGACATGGTACGTTCTTCCCACAGATAGGCTGTTCTTAATAGGGCATTCTGCCCAATGAGTGACTGGTCGAGCGAGCCAACGTCGAACGCGGCGCCGAAGTATAGCTCATCAGCCCCCAGGGGCGTCATTTGGCCATGCACGTCGCGTCATCGGGCCCGCGGTCGGGACGATGAATGAAGAGACATCAAGGTGCGTTCCGCGTTACGCTGACGGATCACTTCTGGTCCACGTTTTAGGATGTGGTAATTCATTCAGCCACGCCTTAGCCGAAGATAGCCAACAGCAGCTGATGTTCGAGGCGTCGAACAGCTCGATCGCGACCAAAGTAGGTGCTAACAGTCACACAGCTGCTTCGAGGCAGTTCCGTCCGCGCGGCTTTACATGATTGAAACGATTCTGTTTCTTGCGTTGATCATCGGACGTTTTACCTCTTGGAGGTTCATGACGGCTGATTAAAGTCGAAAGAGGGGAGTAGGGTATTCGCTAAGAAATCATTGTCTGAGAGGACCCCGCTGATGTTGCGACTCTTGTGCGCGCTGACCCTATCTCTCTTCGTTGCAGACACGCTTTCCGCAGACAACGTCAACATTGCTGGCGGCAAGACCAGTGTCGCACTTGACGCTCAAGTGCTTTCCGCTTTGGGGCTTTCGATCAGCCGGACCTCAGGCGATGTGCTTCCGGGCGACCTTCCCGATTCAGTTGGCTTGCAGATCAGTTCAAGAGACGCAACACCACCGACAACATTTTCGTACGACAGCAACGATTTTCAAAACACCTTCTCGGGAGTGTTGGAGCACACTGGCTCGATCTTTTTTGTCGACGCCGACAACGATGAAACCGAAACAGGCGACTTCACGATAGGCTTCGATCCCAATCGAATGTTCGACGACGCCAGCGGCTACTTTATCCAGAGCAATACCGGTCTAGTCGGTAGATTGTTCGATCTCGAATCGCCTTCTATGTTGGAGGCACGGCCCGATGGGCTGACGGCCGAAGCTCGGCTGCTGGTATCTCCCGAACTAGCTTCGGTCTTCGAAGACCCTGGCCTGGCGGGCACAACGATTGGCAGTGCGAAGATCGACGCGGTTCCGGAGCCCACTGCGGCAGTCCTCGCCATCATGGGAAGCCTCGCCGTTATGATCGTCTCGCGTCGTAAACGCTAAGATTCCGGCCAGGCGACCACAGTATAAGTGTACTGGTTCCGACGCTTGGTCCATTTGACCGATAGTTCTTGCGGACTCAATTGCGTCGTTGTGATGTTCAGGGGAATCGGCGAGCGGGCAGATTTGTAGTTCTTTCTTGGGGACCGACCTCGACGGTCCGTCAGGCGAAACCCCGGTTCACGTGTCACATCTCTATTGGCTGAACCGGGCAACGAATAGATCGCTTCGTCCTTTGCCGAGTAAGTGATCTCCTCTCCGTAGTGCGTTGTCGAATGTGAAAACTCTGTTTGGGACAGTTGGGTTTTCAATTCAGCAAACGAAGCGGGATATTGCCCCTTCTCCCGCAGATGAAGCATCCCAGCGGCGAGAAAATCGAGACGACGAACTGTCTCACGGAAGTCGCTTGCGGGAACCGAATTGACATAGGCGACCCATTGCTGCTCCATCTCCTTGAGATTGGGCCAGGCAAAAGCACTTGCGAAAGCGCGCTCCCAGTCGGCATCTGCGTTCAGTCGCACCAGGAACTCCAGGAACGCTTTTTGGTATTCACCACCTTCAGCATACAAGAAGAAATGCATTAAGCTCCATGCCTGCAAGTATTGCATCGCCGCTTCCTCTGCCCTCACTCGATGCGACCATTGCCGATCGTCCATCTTCAGTAACTGAACCAACGGGATTGTTGTTTTCGAGGCGATGGCGTTGACCAATCGTTCTTTGTCACGTGCAGGAAATTCTCCAAGCACTAGTTTGTCGTCAATGACGACGCCGAGTCCGAAGACTTCGGCTAATCCCTCGTTCGCCCAAATCGGAATATCCTGAAACAGATGTGCGGCGAATTGATGAAAGCCTTCGTGCTGCAAGAGAGGCTTCATCTGCTCGATCGTGTGCGATGCGCGGTAACCAACAAGTGAGATCGTCTTTCCGCGCGTGATACACATTCCCCATGAACCGCGGCCATCAACACCGAACCTGGTTGATAGGGTCTGCAGATAATCCTGCTCATCGGCGAATAAGAACAAGCCAAGCGCAGCAGGCCGACGCATCCGGACGGGCAATTTAGCGAACGTACTGATGTACGATTCACAGGTAGCGTCCATGTGCTGAGCCAGCTCCAATGCCTGCTCACGAGGAAGGTCCGTTTTGAGAGAGTAGTATTTCGTTCGAGAAGTTGGCGATCGAAACCTCCACTCGCGTGCCGATTTGTCCTGGGCCAGTATGCCGCTTGTTAGCATCTGCACGGCCACGAACGATAGAACCAACCAGAGCCGGACCTTGCCGCTCTTCACACCCAGCCTCGGAATCGAAACAGCCATGACTCGACTCGCACGGAAATCCTGTTCACAGTTGACGCGGTATGCCATGAAGGCGGTACCATGACATTGTTTCGCTGCAGGTGCTGCTGTCAAATGGTCCGCGTCCGAGCTTGTCAAAGTCAATCTATCGAAATCATCTCGTCATTCGATTCCGAGTGATTTGAAGTAGTCCTGCACCTCGCGTCGTCCATCGTCAGTTACGGGATTGGACGAGTAACCTTCGCGAGCGACCCGTACTGGAGTCATGCCCTGAACGTCTCGAATCGTCGGATCCGCACCGTGATCCAACAGAAATGACACCACATCCAGGTGCCCCCATGCGGCGGCCATGTGCAGTGCAGTTCGCCCATGTTCACATGGCCTGTTCACATCGGCACCTGCTTCAATCAATACACGGGCAACGTCCAGTCCGTTCGGCCACGGTCCTTGTGCGGTAAACCACAAGGCTGTATTTCCGCCGTCTCCATTTGCTGCACGGCCATTCGGCGTATCGACGTCAACTCCCTTGGCGAGCTGCTGACGGACTTCTCGCACATCACGCTCGCGGGCCGCGGAGTGGATGGGATCGAATCGCGTATCAACGATTCCCCAAGTGGCGTTCTCGAGATCATCCATTCTGCTGCTTTACTCCATCGGCGAAACGGCGTTTGGCAAACAGCACGCCGATCACCATCGTTAGCATCAATGAGTATGAGCCACCCACAACTCAAGCTGTCAATCATCGTTCCACTGAACTAGATTATGAACGCATTCACGGTCCGCCGCAACGCGCAACACGACCGTCGCATGTCTACGAAGGTTTCCCACGTGGCAGTTCAGTTTGCAATGGGAAGCCAAGCCCCGCGGCGTCCTCGCCACAAGTATGCGATGCGAGATCCGAGTCTCCGCTAGCCGTTGGCACGAAACAAATGCGCGGGCTCACACGATCAGCTAATGAAAGCACATAGTCATCCAGGAGCGGGTTATCCGGTTCCACTGAATCCGCCGCCACCCATCGCAACGATACACGGATCAGTCATTTCCTGGACTCAGAGGCTCGCTTTCGTCGCATGTTTTCGTCGTAGCGTCGGCAAGACGATCGCTTCAAATTATAACCGAGCGTCGTGACCACAAAATCGGTGTGATCATCACAACAGCCTCTCGCACGACTCGTTGAAGAACGCCGTGACTTTACGATCACTGATCAGACATCTCAGAACACGTTACCGCACGACTTCTGATGGGGAGACTCTCTCGGCGACCTCTGCGGCTGAATCGAGTTGCAGAATGTAGTTGGCAAGCACCTTGCCGGCAATCGCATGGCTTTCCGCGGTCCAGTGCAGATCGTGTTGAAAGGTGTGCTGTCGGAGTCTACCGTCGGCGACAGCGGCTTGGAAATGAGGAACAAGCTCGATCACTTCAATCTCGAGACGATTGGCGATGTCCAACAAAACTGGATCTTCTGCAATGGCGGCGATCACGAATGTTGCGCCCCGCTCGTGGCAGTCATCCCGGAACTGCTCTAGAAAATGACTAGTCACGACGGCCTCACGAGAATCGAGCGGAATGTCACGATCTTTAGGTCCGCCGTCAAGTTTCTGAAGTTCGGCAGCCCGCCGAGCGCCATGCCATTGATGGCGGACGGCCTGAAGATGATCCACCTGGTACGCTACCAGATTAAACACGTAGAAATGATCTTTCAGCCAGCTCTTGAGCTTCGAATGCGGTGGGCCGGGACCTGTCACCACAATCTTTCCATCGCGCATCGAGCCACGCAGGCACCCCCGAATGTTGTCGGAGAAGTCGTTACTAAAGAAACCGAGCAAGACCATTTCACCAGGTCGTAGCTGCTGTTTCACGTGTCGCTCGAACAGCGCGTGCTGTTGAATGGTTCCCGATCCATCGAGACCGAAGTTTTGCACTTCGTATTCTTTGAGTGAGCGGCTCATCTGATCTGTGTAGACCTCACCCTGCTCGACTCCCCAGCCCCAGGTGAATGAATCACCAAACACATAGATGCGTTGGCCGTGACCAGCCGCTGCGTGCCGGTGCTCCTGCCGCCGGAACCCATCGCCGTTGTGTGCGACCCGCACATCAAAATCAACGGTGCGAAAGCGTCCCTCAAAATCGGGCTTTCCGCCGTAGCCCACCGTCGCGTCATAAACGTGGAACGAGTTACGCGCGTTGACGTACTGGCAGCAATAGCCGGTAAGTCGCAAGAATCCCTCAGAGACCGCCAAGGCAAGACAGATTGAGACAGCCAACAGAACGAATCGCCATGCCATTGATCGTCGAGATCTCTTCACCGTGTCGGTACCGGCCATGCCGAGCGTCCTATGCTGTAAACGACCGCCGCGAGAAACAACCACAAGCCAACGCTAGCTTGCAGCGGATGCTGCCAGGGCGGGAGAATAAGCGATTCGTCAGCCGGGATCAATTGCGATACGCCGACGACAATTTGTTGAGAGGCGTAGATGACCGAATGCGAAGCCAACAACGCCGGGAATCGTCGCTTCAGCCCAGCTCGTTATCGGCTGCTCGAGCTGCAACACCGCACTTCGCCTGGAAGACGGTGGTAACGGCTTGTTCCGCGAAGCGAGCGAATCGCAGTGGCAACGATGAGCATGCCCATCAAGAGGCAGAGCGCGTCAGGTTCTGGAACGGCCACGGCAGCCCGTGGGCCTCGTTCGTATCCACTGGATTGGAACGCGGATACTAAATCAGACGATGTGAACTCGAGATCCGCATTCCAATCTCCATCCGACCACGTCGAATTCTGGCTCAACTTGTCTTCGTATTCACCCCTTTGAAACAGATCGACCAGATCTCGCGTATTGAACTCGCCATCGAGATCGACGTCCCCGATCCACGTGTTGAGGACTCCCTCGACAAGAAAACTCAAGTCTTCTAAATCGACGGTGGACGAACGGTCCAGATCAAAAACTGGTGATGTATCTTGAGTGAAGATCGCGTTGGACAACGCATCAATATCGCCTATGTCCACTTGGCCACTGCTGTCAACATCCCCGACAACACCTTCGATGGTCTCACTGGAAATCAATTCCAGGTATCCAAGTCGTACATCCTCAAGACATGGTTGTCTTCGGTCGTTTCCAAATCGAAGTCGTTCTTCAACACACCGTCGCTTGCGCGCATAACGGTTTAGTTCGTACGAAGATAGTTCGGACAAGAAGCTGACCATTATCAGCAAGCGAATGGTCATCTTGTCCAAGCACGAATTGATTGCCACGCTGCCCGGTGGTTAGCAAAGCTCGTTTCGTTGCACGCCGTTTGCCTCATCGATCTTCTTGCAATCATCGATTACAACACCCCAGATTGCGTAGCGGCCGCGAACCGCTCATTCCTGTCGAGTTGCTCAACAGCCACGCCGGCCACAGTCGGGCTCGGCAGACTGAGTTGGAATGATTGGGTAAAACGGCGTTCCGGTCTTGCCTAGTCTGGCACGAACGTCTTTGCCTTGGCACAGGGACCGTCAACGATCTTCGTGGACCAAGATACCGACGACGGCCATCCCCCTGCGCCTCCAAGTGCATTGCGTTTGCCGCTCGTTTCGTCGAGGGCCTTTTTGGGAGGGCGAGGCTCCTGCCGAGCCGCACAACGCACTCGGCTCGGCAGGAGCCTCGCCCTCCCGTCTGCGCTCGCGCCGGTCAGGGATTAGATCACTTTTGTCCCAGCGGGGAATTGAAAATCGAAATCAGCGACGGGCTGCGGCGAGTTGAGGTTCACTGTGGCAACGTGTGCGGGAAGGGTGATGCAAAGGTAAGATATTGAGTGCGTGTGAATTACAAACTCTTAATCGTAATCTTACTCTCAATCCCACGCGCCTTGGTGACCCGACGCTAACCGTTGAGGGCACCCGCTATCTAAACTCGAACCTCAACTTGTGCTCTTTGGGATTACGATTAAGAGTAAGATTACGATTAAGATGAAGTGAAGATGAAGGCACTCGAAGAAAACGTCTTCATCCTAATCCCTGACCGGCGCGAGCGCAGAAGGGAGGGCGAGGCGCCTGCCGAACCGAGTGCATTTTGCGGCTCGGCAGGAGCCTCGCCCTCCCGAAAATGCCCTTGCCCATCACGAGTCTGAGGTTTGGCTTAGGATTGGGCGGTTTTTGCCTAGGAATAATCAATATGCGATTATCGATCTGCCACCATTTTACAGGTGCGGGAGTGTCGACCCTATGCTGGATCCTCGCCGCAACGCTCGCTCAGCATATCACTCCCGCAGCTATTCTCGCTCAAGATGTCGCTTCGCAACGCTGGTACGAGCGCGCAATCGTCGGAATGGAAGTGGGTCCAACGGGTGCGCAGTTTGGTCACAGCGATCCGACCGACAAGCGTTACTGTGCGCACTGGAACGGAGCTGAAATCGTTCGTCAGTGCGTCGACGCGAATGCAGAATACCTCGTGCTTTGGCTGAGGGATGGCGACTTTGCCTACTACAATTCGAAACTGCTGCCAAAGGCGCCGGGACTGGGCAATCGCGACCCGTTACGCGAGGCTCTGGACGAAGCGGTAAAACACAATCTGCCCATCATTTCTTACTGTGTCGTTCAGCAGGGTGGCATCTTTTTGAAAGACCATCCAGACTGGCAAATGCGCGACCCGGAAGGAAAAGCGATTGGCCGGTTTTGCTACAACTCAGGCTATCTCGAAGCCATGAAGCAGATCGTCGCCGAGCAATTGGACTATGGCATCGATGGCTTTCACATCGACATGCTCGATCAAGGGTTCGGCAAGCCGTACGGGTGCTGGTGCCAAACTTGTCGCGATTTGTTTCGCGAGCGTCATCAACGCGACATGCCCAACGGGGCGACCTGGGACACAGCTTGGGACCAGATGCTGGAATTCCGCTACGCGACCAGCGAGCGATTTGAAAAAGAACTAACTTCCTACATCAAATCGATCAGCGCGAAGGCGACCGTCGATTACAACTATCACGGCAGTCCCCCCTTCTCGTTCGAGGTCGGCCAGCGTCCGGTGCAGCACGCGGGAAATGGCGACTTTGTGACTGGCGAAACCGGCGTCTGGGGGTTTAGCGCTCTAGGAGTTGGCCTGAACGCGGAGTTCTACCGAGCCTCGACTCCCGGCTTGCCATTCCAAGTCGCCATTCAGCGTGGCGTGCGGATGTATCACGATCAAACGACGCGTCCGCTCAACGACATGCGTTGGGAAACGCTCAGTCTGTTGGCTCACGGCGCTTTCGTCACGATGATCGACAAAACGGCCTTCGACGGTCGCCTCGATCCCGTTGCCTATCAGCGGATGGGCCGAGTGTTGGCCGAAGCACGTGAAAAGCGGGAGCATTTTGGGCACAAGCCGATTTACGACATCGGACTCTACTTCAGCAGTCGGACTCGCGACTGGCGCGGACGCGAAAACGCGGCGAAGTATTTTCATAGCTTCCAGGGAGCGCATCAAGCTTGCGCCATGGGTCATCTTCAGTTTGGAGTCTTGCTGGATGAAAACGTAACGCTCGACGCGTTGCGGCAGTTTCCTGTTGTCTGCTTGCCGAACGTCGCAATCGTTTCCGAACAAGAAGCTTCCTTGTTTCGTGAGTATGTCCGTAACGGCGGCAAGTTGATCATTACGGGTCAGCCGGGCCTCTACGATTCCTACGGGAAGCCACTGAAACAATCCGTTCTGGAAGACTTAGTTGGGGCCCGTGTCGTCGAGCTTCTTGCTTTCGAGGATAACTGGATGAGCCTCGAGCGTGCGGCGGACCGACCGGAATCGGCAACACTTGTTGCTGACCTTCGTGCCGATTGGCCGTTCCTGGTCAAAGGCCCTGCGACGGTTTACGAGCCGACCACGGCGAAAGCGTTTGGCAAAATCTACAAACCGCATCGGACCCAGCGACAGCTTGAGGGCAAGATGGGCACTGAATGGCCGATGAGCCCCGACTTGCCCGTCGGCCCGGCGGTGCTAGTTCATCACGTTGGCAAGGGTATCGTGGCGACATGCGCTGCTTCGCCCGATTACGCGACGGCAAGTGAACATGCTTTGGTCGAAAACCGAACTGTCTTTCTCAATCTGTTTCGCACTTTACACCGACAACGCCCAGTCGTTGTTGAAGCTCCTGCCAACGTCGAATCCGTCGTCACGATTGACCCGGAAGCTCAAACGTTGCGGGTCCATCTGCTGGCATACAATCCTACACCGCGCACAACTCCACAGCACAACCGACCCTATGTGTTGCCTGGACTGATTGAAGATCAACCAATGTATCGAGTCAGGATTTCAGCGACCCGTCTTCGCGCGGCGATGGCGCTCAATCGGTCGACCCAGTTGAAGGTGATTGACAACACGGTGCAAGCAACCATCGAAGACATTCACGAGGTCATCTTGCTTGGCTATTAATGGTCAACACGAGCGCCGTAGTTCGGATTCCAGGTTATTTTTCGCGACGCAACCCGTTGCCATGTTTCGGGATAGCACGCGTGACGATGACAACACCTTGTCAAGCTCCCGAAGTTAGGCAAAATGCTCGCTGCTGGCGGCTGGGACGTGCCTGGCCTTCATGACGCCCGGTGGAGCAGTCCCTTACGAAGGCGAGCGCGGCGCAGCCCTGGCAAGTGCCGAGCCCATTGATCGCAACCGAGCACCCTAAACTCGGACGCCTTCTTTGGATTTGACCTAGCGCTTAAGAAAATCAAGAGGCTGAGAACATGAGATGGATGCTATCGATGATCATCGTGTTGACAACGCAAGCCATCGTCAGCGCAGACGCGATCGATGAGGTGAATGAGTGGCGCAAGCGCAGTGGGTTACCACTTTTCATCGAAGACCCGGCGATGACGAAGTTCGCCACGATGAAAGCGAGATACCGCGCAGAACGCAATCTTCGCGACGGGCATCAAGGCCCGCGGCCTCCAGCCGGGTGGCACGAGGGCACCGGTGAAGCTTACGCCACATGGGGGTGGCTTACCTGTGAAACGGAAAGTGAATTTATGTATGCCGGAGCGGGAATTTGTGTTGGGCGCGATGGCACCCGGTTCATGGTGCTCGTCTGTCGCGACGGGTCGGGGCGCGCGCTCCTACCGCGTGAGGACTCCCCCGTCCACAACACGTCTCACCTAACCCGGAATCCCCCGCGAGTCGGCAAGACGGTGCGTCGGTCAACGCAGCTAAATTGACACGAAGGCAACGCGTTGGGGTGGTTGATTGATGATTGTCGAATGCTATTCGACAATCATCAATCCGTATGGACCATTCTGAATTCCTCTCAGGTCCAACAACAAGCGACAAGAATTCTTGTCACTTCCAACTCTAAATCCGCCGCGAAAGTGTCCATCGGCCCTTGGACGCTAATAAAGGCTAACGCGGCCTTCGTTCGCGAACAGTTCAATTTGCTCGCAATTATAGTGGTAAAGAGGTGTGCTCTTTTCCCTTCATCTCACCACGCCATGTCTAACGGATCGCTACTACCGAATCTGTCGAGTTTTCTCACGATCGTGCCGCGCCTCGTCGGCCGAAAGCCGTGCAACGATAGCAACGATCGGCTCCTAACCGAAACGCTCCACGCGCACCATAGTCCCGAACGTAGGAATGAACTATGGGAAGAGAGCCGGCAGACCATCTCGGAAGCCGTTCGCAGAATGACGTTTGTCCGATTCGCCAGTGCGAACATCGCTAGCGCCTTGCGTACACTCTGCATTCCCGATCTCGTTGACGGAGTTAATCATACGAAGAAGATCGAGAATCGCCCGTTGAGTCGCGTCGCGGGAACCTACGCCTATCTTCACGCGATCTATTCGTACCCTTTGGACAGTCTCGTCGCTCGCGACGCGATTTCTCGTGTCAACGCGATGCACCGGAGAGCTCGTGTGGCGGGAAACAAAACGGTGAGGGAGCGTCGCCTATTCAAGTATATTGCGAGCAATCTGCATATGGCTGCCTTACAGCAGCTGGAAGACCTCACGCCCCGCGAACGGCACGCCATCTGCCAGCATATGATCCTGTCCGTATTCCCAATGGGTCATGATATCCAGGCCAGCACATTAGAACTGGAAAACGATCTTCACCAATTCGAACGCGATCACATGATCGACGACACTTGCGAGTCCGAGATTCGCAACAAAGCGATCAACATCGCGCACAAAGCACACGATGTCATCATTTTGCATCCACTGGTGAGTCCTCGACTGCTCTACGAATACGTGCCCGATTGGACATGCAGCATTCTCAAACTAGAGCGTCCGGCTCCTACTTATTACGACGCCATTCGTGACACGTTCGCGACGACGCTGGCCAATAACCCGGTGGTTTCTCGATCTACGCATGACGTGCAAGCGCGGCTGTTTCTCATCTCCGCCCTCAACGAACTGATGCTGGCGAAACACACTTCTTTCAAGCTTCCTGAAGCAGACCGCTTGATGCGAATCATTTCCAAGCGGCTTTATCGTCGCTAGACCGACGACGATGGAACTCGGAAACAACGGGCTCTCCCGCTTGTTTACCTCCATGATCTCTGCAGGTCTCGCGCTATGACGAGTTCCCGCACAAACCTCGTAGCCGGCATTTCGTGAGCTATGTTTGAGCGGCGGCCTTCAGGACGAGTTGCGTCATGCACATTACCTACGCGGGAGTCATTCATGTTTGTTTCGGTTTCGGTCCTCAAAGACAGTTTGTCGGTCACAATCCTAGCCAAGGAGAACGGACAATTTGTCTCCACCAGCAACGTTTTCGAGTTACATCCGGATGGAAAATTGGGGCACGTTCCGTACGAACGATTGCGGGCGATGGGCGATGGCGTCCATGAGCTGAGTGAAGGTGAACAAGGAGTCGCCTGGATGCCACGCAAAGGCGGTCCCCAATCGACGAGTGCGTGGTTGGGAATTTCGGTTGTGGCTTTGCTGCTGGCCGTTGGCGGGTATTGGATGTTCGACAATTGGGAAGCCGAGGGTGGGCGGATGCGCATCAACCGGATCGTCGCCATCATTTACGCACTGGGCGGAAAGCAGGGAGTGGCTGGCGTGTTTGGCGCGGCCTCGGTGGTGTCACTGATCATGGGTGCGAAGACCTGGACGACTGGCAATCAAAGAATGGACGAAAAACGTCAAGTCTTAACGGACTACCTGAAAGGCATCTTGACTGGCAAGAGCCGCATCGCCATCGACGACGCTCAAACTCTGCAGGGCTCGTTCGTCGCCCATGACTCAGGGCAACTTCTCCTACTCATCCCGCAAGACTTTCTCACTCCAGACGAGGAGAAGAGGGCCCGAAAAATGCTTGGGCAGCCTCAGTCTGGGCGCCCGGATCCGGAGTTCGCGGAAGCGACGCCGCCGCAAGTCTACTCAGAGAAACTCGATTCCGACGCAACGGCCGCAGCCACGCGAGTTCTCGAGGTGATGAGTCAGGTGTATGGTCTGCATCCCTACTTTGAACTCAACGTTCACTCTCATGTCAGTTTCCCCGCCGACGTGCAAAATGCTTCGTCAAACGATGAGCATTTTCCCACGCAGCCGCCGCTCGTTACGGCGTGAATCGCTTAGCTCCATCGCGACGCTCGCCGGTCTACGTTCGTGCAGCACTACGAGTACGATCACATCAGGTAAGGCGTCCGGGAATGGCCTCAAGCAGAGCGCGTACTGCCGCGAGTCTTGGACTGAGACTCTTCGCGATCGAGACTCTCGCTGACAATCCTTGCTAGTTGGCGAGCCGAGAATGGTTTTTCAATGGCCACCGAATTCTCGATGGCGCGGGTGGCGTCGTTCAGACCATCCCCGCCGCTGATGAAGATGACGGGGATGTTCGGATCAATTTCGCGAATCCTTCTCACACAGTCGACGCCGCCCATTTTAGGAAGGTCTAGATCCATGATGACCGCATCTACTTTGTGTTTTCTGAAAAACCTAAACCCTTCCACTCCGTCGACCGCCGAATGAATTGTGAATCCGACGCGTTCTAGGCTTTTGACCAGCAAATCACGAACCGGGGCGTTATCCTCGACAATCAGCAAGGATCCGTGTCCGTGGACGTGTATCTCGACAGTGTCGTCAGTGTGCTTTGATTGTGCCGCGGTGCAAAGTGGCAACAGGATCGTGATGCACGTACCGGACGGAGAGCAGGATTCGACAAACACTTGCCCGCAATGGTTCTCGATAATGCCATGAATGATGGATAGTCCCAGTCCGGTGCCCTGCCCTCGCTTCTTCGTTGTGAAGAATGGTTCGAACATGCGGACGCGAGTGTCCTCAGACATACCGATTCCGGAATCTTGCATCATGATGGCGGCAAATTGCTGACCTTTGTCGCCGGTCCGCTGTTCCGTGGTAATGATGAACTCGCCACCCTTGGGCATCGCATCGCGAGCGTTCATGGCGACGTTCAGAAACACTTGCTGGATCTGAGTTGGATCCACCTCGGCCCACAAGTCTCGATCGAAGAATTCGCTGCGAGCCGTGATGTTTGTTCCCAGGACTTGCTTGCAGATTGGGAGCGATGCATCAACGAGTTTCGGTATGGAATGAGGCCTCTTGTCTTTTTCCGCCCGGCGGCTAAAGGTCAATAGCGATCGCGCGATGCCCGCGGCTTGTGACGATACCTCGTCAATACCGTCTAAACATCGGACCAGATTGTCTGATTGGCGATTGAGTCTGGCCGCCTCGGTGAAGCATACGATTGCACCTAACGCATTATTTATATCGTGGGCAAGCCCCGATGCGAATGTTCCAATCGCTTCCAGTTTCTGAGACTGAACTAACTGATGCCGTAGTTCCTCTTTCTCGTCGTGGCTGCGAATTCTCGCTCGTGCCTCAGTCAGTGCCAACCTCTGGTACCAACCGCCGTATGACAAGGCGGCGATAGAAATCGCGACGAGAATGCCGACCGGTAACAATACACTTGGGCGTTGCCAAATGGGCGCAGCAACAACGAACGAGACACTCGCCGGAGTCGGATCGACGTTGCGAGCTAGATCGACTGACCGAACCTCAAAACGATAGTTACCCGATGGTAGCGGCTGCTTGTCCGTGAGTACGGTTGTTTGCAGAGTGTACGGCGACCAGGCCACTGGATCATGACTGGTATCTTCAGGAACGAATCGCCAGCTAAACGCTAATCTAGCCTTCGGCGTTTGTCCCCATGCGTCGCGTCCCGAGAACGTGAAGACGCCGATGCCATGCGAATCAACTCCTTCTGTCGGAAAAGCCTCAACCAGCGTTTGCGGCGCATCGCGGTCGGGATTGTAGAGAAACACACCGTGTACGTCGTTGGGGCTCCAGAGTGGTGGCGGCTTACTAATCCATAGCCGACCTTCGGCGTCCTCGCGAATTCCATCGATGAGCCAACGAGGTAATCCACTTTCGACACCGTGGTTAAGCCATAGGCCATCGCGGTAGGAACCGACGCCGTTCTTGAGATACGCGACCCAGATCGTGCCGTCGCTGGTCTCGCGGATGAGCGAGACCATATTGCTATGCAAACCGTCTTCTGTCTTGATCCGCTGAACCGACTCACCATCGACGACAAATATTCCACCGTCATGAGTACCTAACCAGACACGACCATCGCGGGTGCAGGTAACGGCTTCGAAATCCCAATCCGCTAGTTCAGGAAATCGCTCGTCTAGCGCTTCAAATTCGCCACCATGCCAGCGTTTGACCGTTGCCACACCCGCGTCGAAGTTCCGGTAGCAAACGTAAAACGAGCCATCTTTGTGAGCGGCAATTGCGCGCGGCGTAGGGTATTCGGGATCGCGATTCGCATCAATCCGATGAAAACCATCCTCCTCAAGAGCGAAGATTCCCGCTTTTTCGTAAACGCACCAAGGCCGGCCTGATGGCGAAAGGAATAGCGCGCTCGGGTCCGACTTCGCTCGCTCCTCGTCGCTCGGGGCAGGTATCTTCTGCAAGATCTGCCCGTCCGTCAGCGACACCTCATAGAACGTAGAGCCGCTGATGGCCCACAGAATGTCGCCGGAGATCAACGCCTCTTCAGGGACGAATTCTTCATCGTTGATGTCGATCGACTCAACCCAGACTCCCTTGTCAAAGAAAGCAAGGCCAGGACCTTCATGAACACAGACCGCACGGCCCGCCGAATCGAGGCACAGCGTACTCGGTATCAAGTTGTGGCCAACGTCCGTCTTTGTGTACCGTAGCCACGTTGGCCGAGAGGCGCGTAACATTCCATACGTTGTACCAACGTAAATGTGATCCCCGTCGCGCGAAAGCAGGGTGGCACGCAAGTGGTCTGGTTCGTCCAACGGGATCGGTGACCATTTCCCAGGTTTCCACCGGTAGAGTCCACTCTGAGTTCCGACCAACATGCACCCATCCGGTCCGGGCGATATTGAGCGTGCAATTTGTCCGTTTGCTACGGGTTCGGCAATCCATTGCCCGTCTGAGAAATGAAAGATCCGTTCCTCATGAACGCCGCAAATCGTGCCCTCCGAGTTTTCAGAAACACGAGTCAAGACGACGTCGTGCGACTTCCAACTCTCTCCATTGAATTGGACGAGATTTGCATCTTCAGTTGAGACCCAAATGTCGTTTGAGCTTGATTCGAAGATGCATCGCGGAGAAAGCGGTAAGTCCTCAGAGCCCGGTACGACGGACCACTTGCTAGGTTCACCGGGCGAGCATTCAAAGAGGAGCGGGCTACCCTCAAAGCCGACCCAGATTCTCCCATGACTTAAGTAGGCGATGCAATTTACCGAGTCATTCGGAAAGGCTTCGACTCGCGCCTTGGTGAAGACATCGATCTTGTCACGGTAAATGCGGGCAAGACCGTCGGCCGTTCCCAACCAAACTGCCCCGGTCGGGTCGGCTGTCAAACATCGCGTCCAGTTCCCGGGAAGACCACTCTCCTCGTCGTACGATGTCCATTCGGCATCGCGGACTCGAGCCAATCCGCCACCCCACGTTGCGATCCAAATCGAACCGTCATCGTGCTCCAAGAGGTCCCGCACCTGCGGAAATGGAACGCCGCTCTCTGTATTAAACGGCTGAACTCGCCAATTGGAATCGGCGAAGGCGGGACCGGAGACCAACAGCAGAATGATGGCCGGAAGCACGTGGCGATTGGGCATTCCTTCCCCTTCGGTTCTCCGCCAAATAACGACGCTAAAATCTAGTCCATGACGCGACTCTTCCGCAACGTCGTCGCCGCAAAATGCTCCGAGTGTCGATTACAAGTCACCACTCGGGCTCTGCGCGGGTTGGTACTTTGGAGAGCCGTGGGCCACTTGCCAAAGCAGGCCAACGGTCAACAAAAATTCGACGGCCATCCGATGCCCGCGTCGAGAGTGTCAACGTTCTGTCATAGGACTGAAAAAGGGGTCAGGCTTCTTTTCCGCTCCTGATGCCCCGTTGGGGCAACTGGTGATTTTTTTTGTCGCGTTCCCAGGGCAGCACCGCCGCTGGCGCGCGGCGGCTGGCCCTGGGCTTCGCTAGGGCCGACCCGTTGGGCCTGACCGAAGAGGGGTCAGGCTTCTTTTCCGCTCCCGATGCCCCATTGGGGCATTTGATGATTTGGTTTTTCGCGGTCCCAGGGCAGCGCCGCCGCTGGGGCGCCGCGGCTGGCCCTGGGCTTCGCTAGGGTCGACCCGTTGGGTCTTGAAACTTGCGGCTTCGAGTTGCTGCGACATGCCATCGACACTTCAACAATCGACAATCGCTACTCGACAATCATCAATCGGATACGCCTTGAACTACTCTCCCTGGATCCAGTCACGACTAAATTTTGCGTAACGGATGCTTTTGCCCGTGGCCTCTCCGTTGTGCGGCTGGTTGATAAAATAGCTGTAAGTGGCATGAAAGTCGCCGTCGCTGCCTTCGATGATCGCAGGATAATGGAACGAGCCTTGTCCCGGTTCTCGTTGCTCCAAGTGCCGTGTCCATTTCCAGGTGCGTCCTTCGTCGTTGGACAATGACACCGCCAAGGAATGTCTTCCTCGGGGAGCATCGTTGTAGATGCAAAGCCAATCACCGTTTTGAGCACGCATCAACTCGAGACCTGAACCTGGGTTGCTCAGTACTGGATGGTCATAGACTTTGGACCAGGTTTCGCCGCGATCTTTCGATTCGGCAACATGAATTCGCTTGGGAGGCGGTCCGTTGTCGCGCATGTATGCGACGATCGTGCCGTCGCTGCGTTGCGCGAAACTGGGTTGGATATTGCCACCGCCCACAATCGGTTCGCTGTACTTCCACGTCTTGCCATCATCATCGGTGATTCCCACGAGTGAAAAAGAGAATCCGTCGGAGTAGAGGCCGACAAGCATTCGCCCATCCTCCAAAATCAGCGGATGCGCCCGCGTGAACCAACCAATGCGTCGTGTCAATTTGTCCTGTGCCTGCTCACCAATATCGTCCAACCACCGTTGGGCACGATCATCCGGCTCGTGCCCGTGAAGGTACTCAGCTGCCTTGGCTCGGACGTTGGCCGCAAAGTCTCCCGAGTGCTTTACATGCATCACGCGCATTTGGTCCCACTTGGGTGGACCATCGGGGTTCATGTAGTCGCTCGATGTCTTGTATTTCATCAAGGCCGATTCCCAAAGGTTGGCTTGAATGGTCGGCCAGAGCAGCCACAGCGTTCCCTGGCGGTCGACGATCATGCAGCAATTGGTGTCGGGAAATCCGGGCGTGTCGGCCATTGGAAAAGGCTTCGTCCACGTTCCAGTCGCCTTCACCCAACGAGCCCCCAGGATTTCCACGTCATCCGACCTCCGTTCTCCTGAACCGTGGAACCAGCAAACGAGCAGATCGCCGTTGGGGCATTCGACAAGGCACGAGCCATGGTTGTGCCAAGCCTCGAGCGGAAAGATGAGTTCGCCGTGCACCGTCTCTCCGGCTTGGCCCAACCCCGCGCGTGATGCAAGAACAAGTAGAACGAGAAACCATTGCTTCAGTGACATCGCCGCCCTTTCCAATTAGAAGTCAGATTCTTTAGCGCCCCTTGTCGGCGTGGGCAACTTGGTATTGTATCAGTCCAGGCGCGATGTCTCAGCGATTCCAAGCTGCACGATGCATCGCCCGTTTTCGACCAGTTTTACCCCGGTCTTGGGACAACCACGTCGCCTGTTGGCCCGCCAGAAGCTTCGAAGCGCTTGGCTCATTTCTTGGACATGCAGTCACCATCAGTGCTGGCTCGAGCTCGATCACACGTCTTCGATTCGATATCAGGCAAGTCACTTGGACCTGAAGACCGAATTACGATTAAGGAGCCGTACCTTGATTTGGGCGTGCGTCTTGAGTTCTGAGCGGAAAGCGTGTGCCGAGGCCGGCAAGTTCGTCATCGGTCGCGCCTCGCGACCCGACAGCAGTGCTTGCGACGTCACCGCGGCAATGTCTCCTGGAAGAGTTCGCCGAACAGTTGCCCTGCCCCAGCAACTGTCGAAGATAGTCCATGCTGCATGAGATTCTCAACTTGGTCCGTAGCCGATCACACAGTTGCCTTGTCGCTGGGCTGTTGCTCGTGGGTTTGGTTGGATGTGCGCATCGCAAGCCGACACGAGACTTTCCCACGCGTCCGCCGCTGCCGTTTTCGCCGAGTGGCGAAAGCAGAATGCCGGATCGATGGTGGACAGCGTTTGATGATGCCGCCCTGAATCGTTTTGTGGACCAAGCGCTGGGCGAAAACTTCACGCTTGGCGTGGCCTTAGAAAGGCTGCGTGCTGCTCGTGCTTTGACGCGGCGCGAAGCGTCGGATCTGTTTCCCGACATTGATAGCTTCATCACCACGGATAGCACACTTGGCCCCGACCCCGATCGCACCCGCGTCACATTGGGGCTTGATGCGGCCTATCAGGTCGACCTCTGGGGACAAATCCAATCGCGTGTCGAGGCCGAACGCTTTCGAGCGGACGCTACCGACGCAGACTATCACGCCGTGGCCCTTTCACTTGCCGCCGAGGTCGCCCGCACTTGGTATTCACTGATCGAGGCGCACCTGCAACTGAGGCTGTTGGGCGACCAGATCCAAACGAACGAGACGGGATTAAAAGCGCAAGAATTGAGGTTCGGCCGCGGGTTTGTGCGCAGCGCCGATGTGTTGCGTCAGCGTCAGCTGGTCGAGTCGACACGGGAGCAGGCCGTCGTTGCTCGAGCAAGCATCGAGGTACTGGAACACCAGTTAGCCGTGCTGTTAGGTGAGTTGCCGCAGGCGGCTAGATTCGAGCCGGGTGCGACACTACCCGGCCTGCCGCCGCTGCCGGATGCCGGTTTGCCGTCAGAACTCTTGACACGCAGACCCGACGTTCGTAGCGACTACTTGGCGTTGCTGGCGGCCGATCGCGATTTGGCATCGGCCATCAGCGCCCAATATCCCCGCATCAGTCTGACCGGTTCAGTGATTAACGTTGCTGAACACCCCGAAACGTTGTTCCGAGATTGGTTCGTCCTGTTGGGGAGTCAGCTCATCGCGCCCCTCATCGACGGCGGCGAGCGGCGGGCCGAGGTTGATCGAACCGCTGCTGCGACCCGCCAGCGATTTAATGAATACGAGCAGACGACGCTGGTCGCTTTTCAAGAAGTCGAAGATAGCCTGGCTCTGGAACGCTATCAGATTCAGCGGATTGAACGACTAAACACCCAGCTGAGTCTCGCTCAGCAGGCGGCTGACCAACTCGTGCGACAGTATCTTATTGGCGACGCCGACTACCTTGATGTTCTCAGCCAAATCCAGGTCCAGCAACGCTTGCAGCGGGATACTCTGTCCGCCAGACTAGACTTAATACTGATCCGCATCGGGCTATACCTCGCGTTGGCCGGAGATTTCGAGATTCGTCCCCAAGAATTCGCCGATGAGCCCTCGGATCCAGAAGACGGAGCTGCGGAAGTGCTCGAGCCACCTGCAGCTCTCGAAAGACTGCCCCCACCTGAGGGTTCTGCCCCAGAGATCGACGTTGATGAATGACGCCAGCAAACCGCGCTCCACTCGACGCTGGCTGAGCGCCCTCGGTAATGCGACCATATGTGTGGCAGTTCTCGCCGCATCGGCGGCCGCGATTGTGGTCATCAACCGAAGTGAACCAACAGCGCAGCAGCTCAACACGGTCCGCAAGTCGGCCGCTTTAGTCGAAACGGTGACTGTTGAGCGCGGCACCTACTCACCTCACTTGGTTGCGCTCGGAACCGTCGAGCCTGCTCAGGACATCGTGCTAAGTCCGCGTGTCAGCGGACAGGTCCTTGAACTGTCACCAGAATTTGTGCCCGGCGGAATGGTGCAGCAAGGTGAGTTGCTGCTGCGAATCGATCCGGCCGATTTTGAGAGCGCGTTATCAATCCGCAATAGTGAACTCCAACAGGCTGAGGCATCTTTGGAAATCGAGGAGGGTCGCGTTAGCCTTGCCAAGCAGGAGCTTGCTTTGCTGGAGGAGAGCATCGACGAAACCAACCGCGCGCTGGTACTTCGCGAGCCGCAGCTCGCTTCAATGAAAGCGCAGGTCAAAGCGGCCGAGGCCGCGGTGGAGCGGGCCCAGTTGGACTTGGAACGCTCCAGCGTATTTGCGCCATTCGATGCACAAATACTGACTCGCTCGGTCAACGTTGGCTCTCAAGTCAGTCCTGGTGATCAACTTGCCCAGCTCGTCGGCATTAGGGAATATTGGATCATCGCCGCGGTCCCGATCCGCAGCTTGCGTTGGGTCCAGTTTCCCGAATCAAGTCGTGAAGGATCGTCGGTCACACTACGAGATACGGATGCCTGGGGGCCGGACGTCGAGCGACCAGCTCGCGTTACCCGGATGATTGGTACGCTGGACGAACAGACTCGATTGGCGCGACTGCTGATCACGGTGTCCGACCCGCTCGGACGCGAGAGTGAAGCACCGCCGCTGATTCTCGACACCTTGATCGAAACTCAGATTGAAGGACGACCCATCGAAGATGTGATTCGCCTGAGCCGCGAATACGTGCGTGATCGTGATACGGTCTGGGTCATGAAAGATGGCAAACTTGAGATTCGCGAAACCGACATTGTTTTGCGATGCCGAGCACGCTTACATCCGCGAGGGATTGGACAGTGGAGATGAGGTAGTGACCACAACGCTGGCTACCGTGGCCGATGGAGTCGGCCTGCGAAAGGTGACCGATGCTTCCGCGTCTGGTGCGAACGCCGTTGGAGAGGTCAATTGACCAAGCATCGAGCTGAAAGTGGCGTTCGACCCGGTCCCATCGCTTGGATGGTTCGCAATTCCATTGCCGCTAATTTGTTGATGGCCATCCTGCTGGGTGGCGGAATTTGGTCGGCGGTCGCGATTCAAAAAGAGGTATTTCCCGAATCGCAATTGGATGTCGTTGAAATTCGCGTCGGTTACCCTGGCGCCTCACCGTCGGAAGTCGAACAAGGGATCCTACGACCGATCGAAGGTGCCGTGCGAACTGTCGACGGAATTCAGCGAATCATTAGCGAAGCACGCGAAGGTCGAGGCGAGGTACTGATTGAACTCGTAGCCGGCCAACCGCGGATGAAGGCTTTTCAGGACATCGATCAGGCCATAAGCCGAATCCGCACCTTTCCGGACCAGATTGAGCAGCCAGAAGTTCGTCTGGAATCCGACCAACGAGAGGTAATGCAGGTTGCCATTTACGGACCCATCGACATTTGGGCACTCCGCAAACTTGCCGAACAACTTCGCGATACCTTGCAGGCAAACGATCAGATCACACAGGTCGAATTACGGCGGGTGCCTCAATACGTAACGCACGTCGAGATTCCACGCCAGCGACTACGCGAATACGGGCTTACACTGCCAGCTATCGCGAACATCATTAGGACTTCTAGCCAGGATGTAGCCGCTGGTTCCGTGCAAACCAGTTCCGGTGAAATCCTCCTGCGTGTGAAAGCTCGCAAGCAGTGGGCGGATGAATTCGCACAGATCGAGATTGTGGCCGGACGTGATGGACCGCTTGTGACGTTGGGCGACATCGCCACCATCCGAGATGGTTTCGAAGAGGTTGGATTTCATTCGCAATTCAGCCAGACGCCTTCGGTCGAGCTCGACATTTATCGTGTCGGATCGCAGTCGCCCATCGACATCGCGAATGTTGTTGAACAAACGATGCGTGAGTTTGAGAGCGTGATGCCGCCTGGAGTCAAATGGCGGATCGATCGCAACAATGCGGAAGAGTTTCGCCGACGATTGAATCTGGTTCTGAAAAACGCGTCCCTGGCTGTCGTGATCGTCTTGGTGATCCTGGCCCTCTTCCTGGAATTCCGCCTGGCGTTCTGGGTGATGATGGGAATGGTGGTCTCCTTCGTGGGCGGACTCTTGTTTTTGCCTCTGGCGGGAGTCAGCATCAACATGATTTCCCTCTTCGGCTTTCTCGTCGTCTTGGGAATTGTGGTCGACGACGCGGTCGTTGTCGGTGAGAACGTGTATGAAAAGCGTCAGTCCGAAGACGATTACGAGGTCGCCGCCATCAAGGGAACGCGGGAAGTCGCGTCTCCGGTTACATTCAGCATCTTGACCAACATCGTGGCCTTTGTGCCCTTGATGTTCATCCCGGGTGAGACGGGCAAATTCTGGGGTCCACTACCCGTCGTGGTGATCATCGTGCTTTTTCTGTCGCTGCTGGAATCTCTTTTCATCCTGCCAGCACACTTGGCTCATGCTCGAGCTGGTGGTCGCAAGGGTCAGGGTCTGGGGGCGCGACTACACCACGGCCAGCAGGGCTTCAGCCGCGCCTTCAGCCGTCTCGTTGATATCGCATACCGCCCTGTTCTGATTCTTTGTTTGCGATTTCGCTACATCACCGCCTCCGTCGCATTGGGTTTGCTGCTTGTGGTGGGTGGCTACGCAAACAGTGCTCACATGGGCATGATCTTGATGCCCGAAGTTTCTGCCGACGAAATCGAAGCAGGTGTGCGAATGCCCGTCGGCACTACACAAGATCAGTCGGCCGAGATTGCCAAGGTGGTCACCGAAGCCAGCCTGCGGATGTTCGATGAGCACAATCTGTACGAAGTCGCCGAGGGGATTAAGACCAACGTGCGCGGGCAAGACTTCATTGATGTCGAGATCGTGATGAAACCACCCGATCAACGCGACATGACGGCCAATGAGGTCATCGATCTGTGGCGAGAATCGATCGGCGACCTTCCCGGTGTCGACCAGGTCACCTTTGAAGCCGAGAGTGGACCGGGTGGTCATCGACGAGACGTCAGTATTTCTCTCAGCCACAGCGATATTGGCACACTTGAAAAGGCCGCTCAGGCATTTGTCCAGCGAGCAGAACTCTTTGCCAACGTCCGTGATGTGAGTGACAACTATAACAAAGGTAAAGCACAGTACGATTTCCGACTTCGCCCTGAAGGTCGAGCCTTGGGCTTGACCGATGAAGAACTCGGCGACCAGCTGCGTGGCGCATTTTTCGGCTCACTTGCGCTGCGTTTGCTACGCGGCACGAACGAGATCGAGGTCCGCGTCAAACTGACAGAAGAACAACGCGAGGATATCCATCACCTGGAAGACCTGATTATCCGAACACCGAGTGGCGCCGAAGTCCCGCTGTTGGATGTTGCCGACGTGGAGAAAGACGAGGCGTTCACGGCCATCAACCGTCGCGACGGCCGAAGAGCGATTAACGTGTCGATGGACATCGAGCCCAAACGCGCCATTGCTCAAGTGATTGAAGCAATGCGAAACGAAGCACTACCTCAATTGCGTGACGATTATCCCGGCATCACCTGGACTTTTGAAGGTAGCGACGCGGAGATGCGACGTGCGACTTCATCCTTGTGGGGTTACTTCGGACTCGCCTTAGCCGTGATTTATTCGTTGTTGGCCATTGCGTTTCGAGGCTACATCCAGCCACTGATTGTGCTGGTCGCGATTCCATTCGGCATCGTTGGGGCCGTTCTGGGTCATATTTGGCTCGGCTATGACATATCGCTTGTCAGCCTGATGGGTGTCATTGCCTTGTCGGGTGTAGTGATCAACGACGCACTGATCATGATCGACTATGCCAATCGATGCCGCCGCGAGCATTCGGCATTCGAAGCTATTTCACAAGCTGGGTTGCGGCGATTCCGCCCCATCTTGCTGACGACGCTGACGACCTTCGGCGGGCTCATGCCACTGATTTTCGAAAAGTCGCTGCAGGCACAATACATTATTCCGATGGCGATCTCCTTGGGCTTCGGAATCCTCTTCGCGACCGGTATCATCCTGGTTCTTGTTCCGTGCCTTTACCTGATCCTCGAAGACGTCCGGCTCATGTTTGCAGCCGTAGAGTCCGACGTCGAGAAGTCCCAGGTCGCAAGCGAATCCTGAGACAGCTCGCCGCGGTAGTTGGAGGACCGTTGTGAGCCAGCCGTGACTATCGAGCGTCCCCAGCCGGGCGAGCGTCGAGGCGCATTTCCTCCTGGAACAGAATTGCCATGCCGCGCAGCTTGCGCGTGATTTCTCGATTGCTAATCCGTTTCGATTCCCCGGGGTCGGCCACCAAGTCATAAAGTTCAAGGCTTGGATTCAATCGGAGCTTCCAATTACGCCAACGCACCGCGGCCAGCGCGCCCTGGCTGCCATGATAAAAGAAGGCTTCGCTGTATTCGTTACGGGTGATCAACGAGGCCCATTCAAGCGGCGGACCCCACCGACGCCGCAACGGAACCGCAGCGTTTAACGATTTCCTCAATCTCGGAGGCGGCACAATCGTGGTTTCGCCCTTCAACAGTGGACTGATGTCGCGACCATCAATCACTCGGTCTTCAGGTACTTTGATGCCCGCAAATGTGGCAAGTGTCGGGAACCAATCCATGGCGCGCACGACGACAGATGATGCGACACCAGACTTCAATCCCATTCCGGGCCCCCAAGCAATCGCCGGAACTCGGATACCCCCTTCATAGGTCGAGAGTTTGTGTCCGCGGATCTTTTGTTCCGGCGCGCGACCGGGACCACGCCCGTTGTCGGAGGCGTAGATCACGATCGTGTTGTCATCAACGCCCACCTCCTTCAACGCATCGAAGATCCGACCGACGTTGAAATCAAGCTCCTGAATCGCGTCGCCATACTCGCCCCACTTGGACGAGCCCTTAAAGTCTTCATTCACGCCAAGGGGGTTGTGCAACATGGTGTGAGGCAGATAGAGAAAGAACGGACTGGCTTTGTTCTTCCGAATGAATGCGATGGCCTCGTCCGTGTACAGCTTTGTCAGCTCGGCGGGATCGGCCGGGCGTTTGACAACCTCGCTATTTCGAATCAGGGGAACGCCACCCTCGTCCTCGAAATAGATGATCTCAACTGGGTCAAGGTTGTGCAGTAGTCCGAAGTAGTGATCAAATCCTTGATTGCGTGGCAGGAATGGTTCGTCGAATCCGAGATGCCATTTGCCAATGCAGGCCGTCGCGTAGCCCCTCGAACTCAGCATTTCCGCAAGTGTCAATTCGTCTGGATGAATACCAGACCGCGAGTCAGCCCGGTGCACCCAAATCTCGTTGCCGATGCGGCGCGGATAACATCCAGTCAACAGGCCAGCACGTGACGGGCTACAGATCGGAGCCGCAGCGTAGTAGTCGGTGAAGCGAGTTCCCTCGTTGGCCATCGCATCGATACGCGGGGTCTTCACCTCGGAGGCACCATAGCAACCCAAGTCGTAGTATCCCTGGTCATCAACAAGGATGAACACCAGATTAGGTGGTCGGTCTGACGCGGCATGAAGTAACGCCGAACAAGACCAACCTAATGCAAACACAAGAATCTGCAGTGCCTTCACCTCATCAATTCCTCAGACATGCGTGCCTAACCTAATGCGAAACTCTTGGATGGCCGATTCGTCAGCTGTTGCGGTATTGCGCTTCCGAACTCGCTTTCCACTTCGACGACAGACACTAATATAACCTGACGAGCCGCGACTTTGTTCCCGCACATTGCCTCGCGCCGCAGCCTGATCGTTTAACCGGACGCTGCAGCAAGAGCATTTCCACAGAGCCGACCACTGGTCATTGCCCACGCGATATGCAGTCCATGTCCCCAAAGGATCTGACCACCGAGCCCGTTTTGGCCGACAGCGTATAGACCGGGAATGGGGACGCCCTGTTGATCAAGGACCTGGAATTGTTGATTGATCGCTGCTCCGCCTTCGGTGGTGGTGAACCAGGCGCGAGCCGGACCTAACAGCACCCAACGATTCCCATCCATTCCAGCAGCCTTGGCAGCCTCGCATAGGTTGCTCGCCGGGATGCCGCGCAAGCGAGCGAGGGACTCAAGGTCATCCGCCTGGATAGCAATGTCTGGTCGCAGTCTCAAGTAGTCAGCGACATAAGCGTATGCGATATTCGGCGCAGTTGAAATGAAATGTGGCCACTCGCTGTACCGATCGATCAACTCCTCATTTAGCACAATGAAGCATTCTTTGTCTGTCTGCGACGCGACAGAGATTTCGCGCTCGGGCCACACCCGCTCATCACAAAATCGTTGCCCTTCGCGATTGACAAGGATCGCTCCGCTGTCAAACAACGCGTCTTCCGGGTGCTGCCAGGTCACCAGCAAACGGCGAATCATGGCATTGATGATCCACACCGGCACCAAAGGGAGAACAGCCCCCATCAGTCGAGCCAAGGGGCCGCTTGCCGGCAACAGCTGCTGGAAGGTTGCGGTCTTTGGAGGCACGAATCGCAATTCGGGCCCGTAAGTGATATCCATATTGACCAGTTTCGCTCCGGCTTCTGCGGCAAGCCGGTGTCCGTCACCATCGGCGTTTGGATTGATCCCCTCAATCGCGCGAAAGCGTTCGCCTTTGAATTGGGCAATCATGTCGGAAGAGTTTGCATAATCGCCAGCCGCGAGAATCGTACCTCGATGCCCGCGAAACGAGATCTCCTGCCCCTCGATTGCGGCAACCACACCGGTCACCGCACCCGCTTGGGTTTGAACGAGTCTCTTAACCGGTGCATCGACTCGCACGTCACCACCGTATTTCAGTAACCGCGCCTGAAGAGTAGCGATGTAGGCCTTCGCCCCGGGAATCACGTTGTGCATTCGTGGCAGGCGGTTGGGAGGCTCCGGACTAGGGCCGTGAAATCGGATTCCCATTTCCATCAGCCAATGCAGTGTGTCGGCGGTATGCTGCAGGAAGAATCGTCGGAGCTGGCAGTGGTTCCGTGCTTCGATCTCCGCACTGGCAAATTTCCCCGCATCTTCCTCATGAAGGTCGGGTTGGTCGTCTTCGATGCCCGCGCGGCGCTGCAGCTTGGTTCCATTGGCGGTGTACGACCCAACAGCAATTCCAGTGGTGCCGCCAAGCTGACTGCGTTTCTCAAGAAGCAATACCGACGCACCGTTTTCAGCCGCACTGACCGCGGCAGCCAGACCGCTGCCACCACCACCAACGACGATGATGTCGTAATCCGCTCTCATTCATCCTCCGAGGAAGCTACGGCAAGGACGGCGCTCCGGCAAAAGCAAATCGCATGTTGACGCGGTTTGATCTACTCGACACACCAACGCATGCGTTTTGCGAAGTCGGCTTGAAACTCCGATCGAAACCGACTGACAGTTTCGCGCGGGTCAAAGCTGTCTGTGATCATCAGATCTCGAGACCATCCGTCTTCCGACTTGCGAAATCGTCCGCCCCAGCCCGCCTTCGTTGGATCGGCCGGATCGTTTCCACCGAGCGGGAGAAAGAAAAACCACGACGGAGTATCGCCTTCCTTAAGGCAACTATGTTGATTCGGCGCAGTCCACGTCTTGATCGGATACAACGCTCCGAGCGGCCCTTTCGACCGAACATGCGCTTCGATCCATTCGCGACTTGTCAGAGACTCATCGCCCGTCAAATACATCCCACGAAAAGTCGCCTTCCGTTTGTCTAGCGTCGGCGGTGCTTTATTCAGGATGTAATTCAGGCCAGGAAACTGATCGTGTATCCACGTTGCAATTCCGTCTTGGTCAGCGATGTCATAGACGCAAAGTTTCGAAACAAACGTTGCGAGTCCGGCGGAACGACGTCGCTTTACGGCGAACAGCGCTTGGGCCAAATCGGTTTGACCTCCCCAAATCGCCAAGTTCAATGGGCGTTGTTTCGTTCCGGCGTCCACCAAGCGAATGATTTCACGGGAGGCCTCGGTATCGTGCCCCTCGCCGATGTACTTTAAACCTCGATGAGGATTGCCAGATTTCACGCGTTTCCGTAAATCGTCCGCTGACGGCCATCCCGCAGCATGCGTCTTGAGGTTGGGGAGCACTTTTCCGTAGGCGTCAACGATCTCAAGTATCAGGTCAGGTCGAGTCACTGCTTTGTTCAACTCACCTGGCGTTCCCGAAGCGCTCGCCATCAACACCTCGATTTCGAATTCATTCGCATAGAGCATCAGGCGAATCAACGATTGCTGATCGTCAGGATCTCCACCGATGTCGGTGAGAATTGCGAGTCGCGGGCGGTCCACTCTTTTGCGGCGATGACCCGCTGGCTGGGGCACCGGTACACGTCCGTAAGGAGCGCGCCGCGCAACCGGAACGGTCGCCGCAATTCCCGAGGGTGTGACGTCGCATTCCTTGCCGTTTGAAGCTGCATGGCCGTTGCATGTTGATGACAACATCAACACGCTGATCAAAACAATCGTCTGTGAAAAGCTCAGATTGAAGGCAAGAGGCCGCGGGGTTAAGCGCAGCCGGTGCGTTGCGGCGATGGCCCTGATCAAGCCACGCCAAGATGGATGTCTACTCACGTGATCCCTCCTCGGCGAATGGTTTTCCCATGCCGGAATGCTTGATTGTAGCCGGGTCGCTTGCCGAGTAGCCCATCGGACAGCTGCGAAATCCAGCAGCCCCGCCATCAGTAACGGTGACTTGTTCGTGCGATCCGAGTCCAGGCTTTACTCATTTCCTCCGAATAGACCGGCGACGCTCCGATCCCTTAGGTCCATCGGCCGCAACGCGCCCCCCTTCTAGGCGCATGATGTTGACCGACGAATCGCTGATGAAGTGGCGGCGCTGGACGACTTGCTGGACTGATGACGTTCTTCCAACCCACCGCGTCGAGCAGGTACGGCTGCGGCCCAGCCGACTTGGCTGATCGAGCTTAGCAGCCTTGACCTGATGGCGATTCGCATAACGGAATCCCCGGGTTGGTGGATTCCACGAGCTGTTTCAACGTGACCGCTGAGAACGCCTTCTCAGTGTCAGCATACGCTCGGTCCAGTTCGGCATGCAGCGGGCACAGCGACGCATGCGATTTCAGGCCCAGCGGACAAGACTTGATTCGCTCCAGAGGCGAGACCGCATTAATGACGTCCAGAATCGTGAGTTGATCGGTCGATTTCGCGAGCGCGTAACCGCCTCCCGGACCACTCCGCGACATCACCACGTTGGCGGCCGCCAGATCCTGCATCACGCGAGTCAGATAGCGGCGGGGCACCTTGGTTCTTTCGGCAAGGGCGTCGGCGGCGATCGGCCGCTCCGGTTGAGCCGCCAGGCAGGTCGCGGCCCGCAACGCGTACTCAGCTGTTTTGGAAATCATTAGTTTCGTCCCAAATGCCCGCTTCAGCCCCCTATCCTACACCTTGACGTGCAGAATTCAATTCTATACGTTGTCATGCAGAATTGGGAGCCCGGTTTCCGGCGGTGAAGGAAGAGAGACGCATATGCTCAGCGAAAAGACCATTGAGACGATTAAGGCCATCACACCCGCGGTCGCCGCCAACGCGGAGACCATTACCCGTCGGTTTTACGAACGCATGTTCGCCGGCAATCCGGAAGTGCAGGCGTTCTTCAATCAAGCTCACCAGCACAGCGGGCAGCAGCAGAGAGCGTTGGCGGGAGCGATTTGTGCTTATTTCACCCACATCGACAATCTCGAAGCGCTCGGACCGGCTGTTGAGTTAATCGCTCAGAAGCACTGTTCGCTGGGGGTCCAAGCAGAACACTATCCGATCGTTGGCAAGCATCTGTTGGCTGCCATCCAGGACGTGATGGGGGATGCGGCAACCGATGACATCATTTCGGCCGCTGCAGAAGCTTACGGACTGCTCGCCGATGTTTGTATCGGTCGCGAAGCAGAAATTTACAGCGAACAACAATCGCTTCCCGGCGGTTGGAGTGGTTACCGCCAGTTCGTTGTCGCAGAGAAGCAATCGGAATGTGATATCGTCACGTCATTTTATCTTCGTTCTGCAGACGACCAGCCGCTGCCCACCTACCTACCCGGTCAATACATCACGGTCCGCATTGACCATCCGACGACCCCCACTTCGCCGCGCAACTACAGCCTGTCGGATCGGCCCGGCACCGGCTACTTCCGCATCAGCGTCAAGCGAGAAACGGGTCTGACCCCAAATGCGCCGGACGGCTTGATCTCAAATCATTTGCATGACGTCATTCAGGTTGGCGATCGTCTCGACATCGGGCCACCGTGCGGTGAATTCACACTTGATCCACAAACAGCGTCGGATCGTCCGATCGTCTTGTTGGCGGGTGGTATCGGTGTGACACCTTTGTTGGCGATGGCCAAGGCACTTCACCACGCGAAGGTGTCAACGCCTGTCTACATTTTGCAGGGGGTCAAGAACAGTCGTAAGCATGCGCTTGCGGATGAGATTCGCGATCTTGGTCGAGACGCCTCCAATTTCCGCACACACGTTGTGTATGACGATCCATTGCCGGACGACCTCGATTCAGGTCGTTGCGATTCGACTGGCTTCGTTACGACCGAGCTCCTTCGTGAGTGGACTCCGTACCGTGATGCAACATTCTACATCTGCGGCCCTTCACCGTTTATGTCCAGTGTTTTGGCAACCCTTCAGGAACTGGGAGTGTCGGAGGATCAAATACGGCATGAGTTCTTCGGGCCGAAGCAAACGTTGCAGCCGAGCGATCCAGCCTGCGCACCGTAGTCCGCGACACGGTGGTTGAAGAGCTCTCGCACAGAGATTTAAGGAATTGAAGACAGAACAGGAAATAAGATGAAACGGTTGTGGTTGCTTTTTGTTGCTGTCATTCTCGTCTCATTCATCGTGCTCGGCTGGGTCGGGACACGAATTTATCAGGAGATGCCACCGATCCCTGACAAGGTTGTGACGACGTCGGGCCAGACGATCATCGACAGCGGCGAGATCACCGCCGGGCAGAATGTCTGGCAGACAATGGGAGGCATGGAACTTGGATCGATTTGGGGTCATGGCAGTTACACGGCTCCCGATTGGACGGCGGATTGGCTGCATCGCGAAGCCGTATTCATTCTGGACCGTTGGGCGACCGATGAATTTGGGAAATCGTACGACGAGCTTGACCAGGAGCATCAAGGTCAACTGAGGGCGAGGCTCACGCAACAGTTTCACACGAACCAGTACGATGCGGCCACTGGCGTGTTGACCATCGAACCGTTGCGTGCCGAGGCGTTCGCCGCAAACGTCGAGCACTATCGAACGGTGTTTATCGAGGGGAATGCGGACTACGCGATACCTCCTGATACGATCTCGAATACGGAAAGGCTGCGCAAGCTGTCAGCATTCTTCTTCTGGACCGCATGGGCATCTGCTGCGGATCGTCCCGGCGACATCGCCAGTTACACGAACAACTGGCCACACGAGCCACTCGTCGACAATCGTCCCACTGGCGACAACGTCGTCTGGACGGGGGTCAGTATCATTATGCTGCTCGCCGGCATTTCGGCGATGGCATGGTGGTACGCGTCACGCAAAGAGGAAGACGAAACCGCTGGATTGCCGCTCGATACTGACCCATTATCGCAATGGGAGTCGACGCCTTCGCAACGAGCAACAATCAAATACTTCTGGGTCGTGACGGCGCTGATTTTTGTACAGATGGCTTTAGGCGTTGTGACTGCGCATTACGGCGTTGAGGGAGACGGGTTTTATGGATTCCCGCTTTCAAAGTGGCTTCCTTACAGTGTCGCGCGGACGTGGCATGTCCAGACGGGATTGTTCTGGATTGCCACCGCTTGGCTTGCTGCCGGCTTGTTCATCGGTCCACTCGTGAGCGAAAAAGAACCACTTGGCCAACGTTTTGGTGTAAACGTGTTGTTTGCGGCATTGTTGATTGTCGTTGCGGGATCACTGACGGGCCAATGGCTGAGTATCAAGCATCAGATGTCTGATTCAACGGCATTTTATTTCGGCCATCAGGGCTACGAGTATGTCGACCTCGGGCGCTTTTGGCAGATCCTGTTGATGATCGGATTGCTGCTCTGGCTGGTCCTGATGATTCGAGTCTTGCTACCCGCGTTGCGACAGACCGGACACCAAAAGCAACTGGTTGTTCTACTGGCCGTGGCCACCGCTGCGATCGCGTTGTTTTATGGAGCAGGCTTGACGTGGGGACAGCATACTCATCTGACAATGGTCGAATACTGGCGCTGGTGGGTAGTGCATCTGTGGGTCGAGGGATTCTTCGAAGTGTTCGCGACCACAGTTATCGCGTTCGTGTTCATGAGATTGAATCTTATCCGCCCGAATCTAGCTGCGTCCGCGGCGTTGCTTTCCGCAACCATCTTTCTGTCAGGTGGCATCATTGGCACGCTGCATCATTTGTATTTCACAGGCACACCAACCGTCGCACTGGCATGGGGCTCGGTTTTCAGCGCGCTGGAAGTCGTTCCGCTGACTCTCGTCGGCTTTGACGCCATGAGTGACCTAAGACGCTCCCACACGAGCCCCTGGGTACAACGTTACAAGTGGCCGATTTACTACTTTGTGGCGGTTGCCTTCTGGAACATGGTCGGTGCCGGACTGTTCGGCTTTATGATCAACCCGCCAATCGCGCTGTACTATATGCAAGGGCTGAACACGACGCCGGTGCATGGGCACGCCGCCTTATTCGGAGTGTACGGCATGCTCGGTATCGGACTAATGCTGATGTGTCTTCGCGTCTTGATTCCGGCGCGTGAGTGGAAGGATGGTTTGTTGAAGTTCTCATTCTGGGGGATGAACATCGGGCTATTCGCGATGTGTTGCCTGAGCCTCCTGCCAGTCGGTCTGTTGCAGACCAAGGCGTCGGTCGAACACGGCTACTGGTACGCACGCAGCAGCGAGTTCATGCAGACGGACTTGATGCAAACACTCCGTTGGCTGCGAGTTCCGGGCGATACGATCTTTTTCTTGGGAGCAGTCGCGCTGGTGATCTTCATCGTTGGTTTAAAGACGGGCCAATCATTTAAGGTGGAACCGGCGAGATCGTGATGTGAACTTCATCAGTCGACGCCGCTCGCTTCTGGCAGATACCTGTAC
>CAJHYQ010001013.1_pt1 | contig 33882 bp, 21 predicted proteins | sample 9198721 | NCBI WGS metagenome assembly CAJHYQ01 (sample SAMEA7708357, study PRJEB35096) | sediment metagenome | biome: marine neritic benthic zone biome [ENVO:01000025]; feature: sediment [ENVO:00002007]; material: shallow marine sediment [ENVO:03000034] sea grass bed [ENVO_01000059] ... | reverse complement strand
TTCTATCGCTTGACCTACTGCTTTGCGCGAGCAGGCAAAATCAACGACGCCATGAGATGTGCCGAAAATGTTTCCGCCGCGCAGAAACGCGTGTACGCATTCTCTTTTACGGCTCGCCAGGCAGCGAAGCACAGTGAATCGCGTTTCCTCAGCCAAGCTATTAGCCAAGCTCGAACGACAGCAGAAAACTCCGAAAACCTGCATGCCCATTCTCACGTCGTTGAATTATTGCTCGAGTTCGATCGGGTCGACGACGCCATCGATTTCGCACTGTCATTGCAACGTGCCGTGCATCGCAACTATCGGATCGGCCAGGTCGTGACTCACTTGGGCCTCCATGGTGACGTCGATCGAGCTTTGGCACTCGTTCAGCAACACGTCCCAAGCAATTGGCGTAAGGGCAGCTATTCCCGCATCGCTTCCGCGTGCGCCAGCAGTGGAGACGTGGTACAAGCTGAACGGGTTCTGCAGAGAATCTCGGACCAGAAATTCCGCGATGGTCCACTCGACGCCATGGCCAAGCAGACTCTCAAGAGTAACGACATCGAGAAAGCTCGCTTCCTGGCTCGGCAAATCGCTGACGACCACAAACGCGGTGAGGTACTCGTCGCAATTGCGAAACGAGAGATCGAGGCATTCGATGACGACTCACTCCAACAACGATTCACAGAGGAACAGGAACGTGAAGTCAGAATCATGCTGGCCGAGATCATGGTCAAACGATTGCTTGGCAAGCAGGACTTTGATTTGGCGAGTGAATGGATTGAGAAGGCCGTAGGCGTTGTTGATTCAGAGCCAAGAGATGCACAGATATCGAAGTTCGGTCGCTTTGGAGATGAGATTCGGATCGCAAAAATCAAATTACTCCATCTCGACATCGCAATGGCCCATCATGCGAACAAAGATCTGGAGAAAGCAATTGATCACGTCGAAACTGCTCGGCAAGCCATCGCGAGCCTGGACGATTCTTCGGGACTAGGAAAGTTCTTTCTACAATCGAGACTGTTGAAGACTATTTCGGCTCTCGATCTCAAGGATCACTTCGCTTCGGCCCAGACATCGACTACCCTCGAATTCTTGAAGCCAATGGCCCTTGCCGCGCTGAGTACGTCGCTCGTGAAAGAAGGAAACATCGAGCAAGCCATGTCAGTCATCGAAGACCTTGAGCCGAACAACACAACGGGAGTCGTGTTGGGAGACCTGATTTCAGCGCTCGTAGAAGTGGACGAGGTCGATCGGGCCATCAAGTTGCTGGCGCGACTGCAAGAGAGCAACGACATCGGGTATGCCTACGAGTCGCTTGGCAGAGCTGCATTCAAGGCGGAACAGGAAATGGACTCCGTCATCGGCAGCGCTGCGGCGCACTTCGCCAGAGCCCACATTTGCATCGGAGTCTCAGAATCGATTCTGCTTCCGAAGTAATGGGGCCAGAGCAGTTTTCAGATTCGCTGTAGCGATCTTCCGGGAGAGGGCAAGGCATTCCGGGAGCCTCGCCCTCCCGCTACGCCGTGGTGAGATTAGCTCTAGACAATGCGCCTCGTTGCATCGGTACGGAACAGCCTACACCCTTCACAGCAATTCCGCGCGCTCGAGTCGATGTGATCAATGAAGAGCCTTGAGCGTTGGTATGGCGCTGCCAAGGGTTCTCTTCCCCTGGTCAGAGACGCTTGTGCCGATCGTGTTGAGAGACCAAAGCGGTAGTCTTTGCAAGGACCCAATGCTGTTGTCACCGACACTTTTGCAGTAACTAATGTCGAGCACTTGAATTGTCGTCGACGCTGCGAGCTCCTGGATGCCGCGATCTGAAAGTTCGGTGCGAGACACGTAGAGCTCACGCAAACTGGGCAGCCGCGAGACGACTCGCAAGCATTCATCGCTGATGTCTGTGCCACATAGAGCCAGAGATTCCAAGTTCACGAGCCCGGCAAATTCGCAAACGGCGAGATCTGAGATCTTTGTGTTGTTCAAGTTCAGCTTGCGAAGCCCCGTCATTTGGCCAAGATGTCGGGCTCCTCGATTCGAGATCTGATTTCCGCTCAGGTCAAGTTCTTCCAGATTCGCTAATTGAGACAAGTTGATGACGCCATCGTCCGTCACTTCATAGTGTACGAACTCCAGCGATCGCAACTGCCCTAGTTCGCCGAGATTCCTGGCTCCGTGATCGGTTATCACAAAACGTGAATCGCGCCCGCCTCGACGGCTAATTGAAAGTGTCTCTAGCTTCTTGAGCTCCGTGAGATGACGCAGGCCAGCTTCCGTCACATCGCCAAAGAAATTCAAATGAGTCAGTTTCTTGAGATTTCGCAAATGTCGTAGTTCAGAATCTGACACTCCCTCCACATGAATCTCAAGCCGCTCCAGCTGTTTCAGATGAGCGACCGGTGTAAGACTAATCTCTGCCAACTGAAGATAGTAGCCCGATTCCCTCAGCTTCAAACACTTGATCGACTTCAGCCGAGTCATCGGCATCAAGGTCTCGGTCGTTGGCGGAGGAAAAGGCAATTCATCTGGTCGAAACGGGGCTCGTCGTTGTAATGCATTGGCTCTGATCGCCGACTCTCCGAGTAAGTCAATTTGATGAACGTCCTCAAAGAATTCTGGCCCCAGACGTCGACGCAAGTAACGTCGCACGACGTTGGCCTGATCCTTTTGTGAGACTTCAAATTCAAAGATGACTCGTGCACCTGATGCACGAAGCGCGGCGATGCATTCGGCTCGTCGTTTCGCACGCGTCACCAGAACACCCAAGAGCACACACACAATCGTGATGAACAAGAACAGTGTGCGTAATTGAAGACTGAAGATTCTGGAGAATCGACGACTCAACATTTGCGATCCGTCTCTTGAAATAGCTCGTGACACCGCTGCGTATCTGCCACTGACCCAACTTGGCTTATCGTATCAATATCGCAATCAGCGATCTAATTTAGGCACTCTAACAAAACCTTTTGATCTTGATATCAATCTCTGAGTGCGCGACGCGCAGATGGGAGGGCGAGGCTGCCGAGCCGAGTGCGTTCTGCGGCTCGGCAGGAGCCTCGCCGCCTCGCCCTCCCGAAAATGCCCTTGCCCATCACGAGCCTGAGGTCTGGCTGAAGATTTGGCGGTTTTGATAGAGTGCCTTAGGCAAACTCTGGTGGTATTGATGGTCAGGAAACGTAAGCACGCGACTCACATAGCCAAGCGCCGCCCATACGATCCACTTGATTGGGTGTGCAGAATGGCTCGCGTAGGTGGGAAAAGTTTGTAAAGAGGGCGAGCGAATGTGATGAGATGTTTAATGCTCGAATCATGCTCGCACGATGCGCCATGAACTCGTAGAATCACGGTGCACGGGGTTCGTTGCGTAACGAAGAATGCGACTCGTTCCGAGTTCTCTAGTTACGTCACGCACCAAACACATGGATGGAGTCATCTGCGAAGGACTGTTAGTTACGGATAGCGGTTTGCGTTTCACTTATAGGAAATAACCGAGTCATGTGCGTAACGCTTCGCAAGTCAACCAATGTCATTGACTCCTTGTTCGAAACGCTTGTGACGTCGCCAGCGTCTTTGTCTCTACACTTCTCAGCATCGGCACCATAGGTGTTGGCCTGAAAGAGTTAAGGCACCTCGAACCACTTGCGAGCGTGAATTCAGTTGTTCTCGGGAGCGAGAGCAGAGCGAGCGACTGCCTCAAGCACCGCTTTCTCGATTGGACGTTTCGAACTCGCATAGTCCATGGGATGCGCCAGGTCATGAACCATAAACGCACTGCTCCTCGAATTGCTCCGAGCTGGTTGAGAGCGATGTTGGCGTACACTTCTACGGTGCTGCCTATTCTCGGCGTGCTGGCCGTCGGTGGCCTAGTTCTTTGGCAAGGCCTTACGCAAATCGACGTTGACTCAGACTCGTTTCCAACCACAATCGACTCAGCAGTCGCGTCAACTCTTGAAGGGGGGGACGCGGAACAGCGAGTCGAGCTTATCCTGCAATTGGAGCAATTGGGTACCGATGCCGATGCATTTGTACCTCATCTTGTCGCGTGCACCGATGACGATGATCCCAGTGTGCGACATGCAGCGAGAAGTGCCTTGCGTCGCATTGATCCAAGCTTATTAGACGAAACAGAGTCGTATCGATGAGGTACTCGCCTGTCGAATTGGGTCGTTGAATCGCCAAGAGAAATCTCTCGTCAACCGACGATTCAGTAGGCCATCTAGACGCGATTGTGGACGGAGAACTCAATGAAGCGTCAAACCTCGCTCACCGCGACATTAGTCTGTGTCGCAATGCCGTGTTTGCTGATTCAAACCAAGTTGTTGGCTCAACCTTTTCAGTTTGGTGGACCTGGCGTGCGGCCGGAACACTATCAACTGACAACGTATGCCGAGGATTTGAATTATCCGGTGGGTATGGCGAGCCTCTCGGATGGCTCCATTTTGGTCGCCGTCAGTAACGGGTCTTCGTTCTTCGGCAGTTCTAGCGGCCAGTTGATTCGTTTAGTCGACAACGATGGCGACGGCAAATCTGACGAGCGCATCGTGATGGCCGACCGCGTTCCCGGCGGGGGATTAACGGCAGTATCAGTGGCTGGCGATCTGGTATTCACGACCGGTCAAGGCAAACCGATTTCGATCTACCGCTTTGGCGATTCATTGGAGGCGCCATTGAGCCTGGCAGGAAGGATCAACTTGAACTATCCGGCGGGCAGATGGCTTCACCCGCATTCTGCGCTGGCGGTTCGTGAAGCTCCCAGTGCGCCGCGCTCCTACGAGTTGTTCTTTCAACTCGGATCGGATACGAACTTCAACAAGACCGCTCGGACCGTTACGTTAAACAGTGACATTGGCGTTGAAGGCGCACTAGCCGGTGATGCGGTTCATCGCCTCACGATTACCGATCGTGGTGACACGCTGTTGGGATCTGAGCTAACACAGATCGCCTCTGGCTTGCGTAACGCCGCTGGCTTTGCCTTTGATTCACAGGGCAATCTGTATTTGCAGGATAACGGCATTGACGGGCAAACGAACGCCAATGAACCAACCAGTGCCGACGAGTTAAACTTGATTCGCAGATCCGAGATCGGCACCGCGGTGATCGATTTTGGATTCCCCAACAACTACACAGAATATCGGACGGACAAGTCGATCGGAGGCGAGGGCCGCCAACCAGTCGTTTCATTCGTCCCGTTGCCCGAACCGGCTTCAGGCGCTGAGGCGGAGGGGCCAAACGATATCGCTTTCGCGCCGGAATCCTTTCCACTTCCCTTGCGAGGCGGCATTTTCGTCGGCATGCACGGCAAATTCTCTCGCGGAGGCAGGGCCAACGAAGAGAACCCCGTTGTTTTCGTCGACCTACGCGATCAATCGTATTTCCACTTTATTGAGAACGACGAGGCCAGCATAGGACATCTCGACGGACTGCTGACGACCGCCGACTCACTGCTCCTGGCGGACATCTCACCCGGTGGCGGACTCGGCGCGGACGACAGTAACACCGGTGTGATTTATCAACTCAAGAGTCTCATACCAACCATCGATGAGTTGACGCGAGCGGTAAATCGCGGTGAAACTGACAGCCGATTCGATTTGGACCAGAACGGCGTTGTTGATGCCGGCGACCGAATCGCCTGGATCAAGGATGTCAATGCGACATACCTTGGCGATGCTAATCTCGATGGCAAATTCAGTTCAACGGATCTCGTCCAGGTATTCCAGACGGCCAAGTATGAAGCGGACGCGGAGGCGCTGTGGAAGGAGGGTGACTGGTCGGGCGATCAACGCTTTACCTCAACCGATCTCGTGGCTGCATTCCAGGATGGTGGCTTCGAGCAACCGCCCGCGGTTGTGGCGAACAGCATACCGGAGCCATCGAGTTTGCTGTTGCTGTGTCAGTGTGCGTTTTTCATCATTGTCGGGAGGGCGAGGCTCCTGCCGAGCCGCGAAACGTACTCGGCTCGGCAGGAGCCTCGCCCTCCCGGTTGCCTCGCCCTCCCGGTTGCCTCGCCCTCCCATCTGCGCGTCGCGATACTCGGGATTAAGATTAAGAGTACGATTAAGATATAAGAGTGAGAGTGAGATCCACACCGCTCGCCGGGATCTGCCATGCGTTTGCTTTCATTGGCCGCTCTGGCCTGCCTGCTCAATGCGATCACACTGGTTCGATCTTCATGTGGTGTCGACGATCCGCCGCGTGAGTTGACGAACTCACTTGATATGAAACTTGTCTTGATTCCTTCGGGCGAGTTGCTGATGGGTGCAGCGGCCAATGACGATTTGGCACGGACGCACGAGAAGCCGCGACATCCGGTGCGGATCAGCATGCCGTTCTACATGGGCGTCCACGAGGTCACGTTCGGACAGTTCGAAGTCTTCGTACAACAGACGAAGTATAAGACAGCTGCCGAAACGGACGGTAAGGGAACATCCGGCTACAATCCGACGATTCGTGGATTTGACTATGGAAGCGAAAAGTATTCCTGGCGTCATACTGGATATCCACAGACCGCAAGTCATCCTGTTGTGAACATCAACTGGCATGACGCCAGCGCGTTTTGCAAATGGTTGAGCGATCGAGAGAAACGTCGGTATCGCCTGCCGACAGAAGCTGAATGGGAATACGCGTGCCGCGCCGGTACAACGTCTCGGTTTCTCGTTGGAAATGAGCGGCAGGCACTTCGTGAGCAAGCCAATGCGAATGATCAAGCATTGGCTCAACGATTCGATCCGTCCACCGTAAAAAGGTATGGACTTGATCCAAAGACGATACAATTCCTGCCTTGGGATGATGGTTACCCGTTCACAGCACCAGTTGGTAGTTTCAAGCCCAATGCGTTCGGCCTATACGACATGCTTGGTAATGTCGGCGAATTCTGCAACGATTGGTATGAATCAAGCTACTATGAAAAGTCCCCACGGATTGATCCTCAGGGTCCCATGACGCAGCAAGGGCATGTGGTGCGAGGTGGTACGTTTCTGAATGGACCTCAACTCGTCCGAGCGTCGTCGCGCGTGGAGTGTCCCGACATCTACCGCAACTACGTTATCGGATTTCGCGTCGTCTTGGACTCGGCAGATCGATAGATCTCAACGCAACATCTCGTGTATCAGCGGTCTTCCAACACGTCCTTCATGCGATCACGTACATCTTCGTCGGGTTCATTTCGGATAGCGGAACGCAAAGCTGAAAGCAGGGACTTCGTTCTCTGATCGGGCTGCCATTCCGCTAGTGCTTCGACGGCCATAGCCCGATTGCGTACCACGGGGCTTTGGAGCCCCGCCTCGATATAGCGAGCCCCCTCGCCTGGAAAGCGTTGAAGTTCCTGCAACAGGTAATCGAGACACGAGTGGTGTTCATAGCCTGGTCCCAATCCGAGTTCGTCGCTTGGACCTGTGGCAACGGCGTCCAGGTCGATCGACTCTGCAGCCGCCTTAAGAACTCGCGAAAGCCGCTGCTCATCGACCTCAGACACAACGTCAAACCAGCGATAGGGGTCCGTTGAATCTTGCTCCCATCGACGCCATCGATGCTCCCATGTGTCAATACCGAGTGTTTCTGCGGCCTGGCTGGCGTTGTAGAACTGCAAATCGTCATCGCTGTTCAAGGCTTCGTTGACTTGCTCCGTCCATTCCGGTCGTTGCAGAACGGCGTTGCAGATCTCAAGCAACTCGGCTCTCCGGCTTTCCGTCCAACCGCGCTGCGAACGTTCGTCCCAATCTGCACCGGCGTCTGTCAAATAACGCTTGATGATATTGATATGTAGGAAATCCAAAATCGTTTCAGCACGGTCGTCGATATGGCGAAGGAACATCTCCACAACGAGCGCAGCGTCATCGTATTCGTCGATGTCTTCGGCCGGTCCTCCAATAATCAAGGCCTGAATCAGCTCACCCGCTGACGTCAGTAGATCTCGATCAACTTCGTCTCTACTGACCGCCGCAAGCAAACCGCCGGCCGTGGCACAAGTAAAGGCGAGATACTCGTACATCACGCTGTTGCGATATCCTTCACGTAACAGCCATTCCTTGATCGCGGCATCTTCTGTTTGACTAAGCCGCTCGACCACATGGATGCGTCCCCATCCGTCAACGTTTCGAGCAAGTTGCCACAACGAATCGTCGGGATCATCGGCGGTATTGGCCAGCGCGACAGCGCAGTAGAGAGTGAACTCGTCGTGCCGACCGAGTGTCTGAAATAGTTCTTCGTTTTCGGTCTGGTCGTAGAGCCCAAGGATGGCGATCCCAAACTTCACCGGCTCACGATCGGTCGCTTCGGTGACGAATGAATAAGCCAACTCGTACAGACGTTGGTGGTTGATGCGTTGTTCGTTGGCGAGTGCCTCGAGAGCCGAATCAATGATCGATACGGTGTTTTCGTTAATGACATTCCGGTAAACTTCAGCCTTGTTGACAGCGGTGGGCTGCTCGCAGAACGCGAGCAACAAACGAACAGTGTTCCGAACCTGTTCATCTTGTCCGCCACTGCCCATATGGTGCGTCGCGATACCATCCATCGCGCCGGCGGCAAAACGAATCTGTCCGTCCTCGTTGATGCGATCTTCGTCCGGCAACGTTTGACCGGCCTCGCTGAGACCGGACACGTCGGGATCAACATGTGATTTCACATGCTCATAGATCGACGGTCCATTGTCCCAAGGCATCGAATGATCTGAGTAATCATCATCGCCTGGCTGAGTTCCGAATAACCTGTCGAAGATTCCCATCTGATGCTCCCGTCTTCACCACATCCGTTGAGCCTGAACAATAAGTGTATTACTCTCAGGGAGAGAATCGCATCCCCTAGGGTTCGTGTCAGCCAATAATATCTGCCTGGGCGGGCTCTGTTTGCCATTTGAAACGACTAGTGAAGTCGTGTTGGCGGGCTTCACCTGGATGTGGTGTAACGAGAGACTGGCTGAAAACTTAGCCGGAAGCGAATCGGGAACATCGACTTTTTAGATCCTGCTGGCCTCGCGACGTGAATCGACCGCCACTCGCGATACGTTCCACGCCGCTCGATCACCAGCTGCTTCATCCACGATCATCGATTCGGCAGACCATTCGTCTTACTGCAGTTTGAATCGGAACCCCAAAAGGTGTCCCTTAAGTCCGACGAATTCAATCGTCATCTTGCACGATGCGTTGCCTTCGTTTCCGACAATCTGAAAGTCCAAGATCAATTTGTTGGCAGTGTCCGTACTTTCCATCCGCGACTGAGTCAGCTCTGTTCCACTAAGCTGGCCTACGTGCGGCTTAACGATGTTGATCATCTCTTTTAGCTGGTCCAGTGAGACGACATCTTGCAGGCCCTTGTGGCACAGGGCGTACGCGGCATCAGCTTCGCCCACAAGGAACTTGCTAATGAAGTCATTACTCAATTCCTCGTAGAGGTCGGTCGACGTCGGGCCTTCAAAGAAGTTGGCCAACTGCTCGGAGTTGATCTGAAATGCGATTAATTTGCTATTGAGGAACGTCAGAGTCGATTTTGCGACGCCCCGCTGACAGGTCACGTCGCAGCTCGTCTCGGCGATGATCCCGTTCGTGCTGAGCTTTCGCGTCCAACCGGTCGTCTTCAAATCGGTGACCGGACCCAACCGCTCGTTGAAAGCGTCGATCCAGGCGTCAAGGACCGGTGCATCGACCTGAGCCTGCAGGCTTTCGTCCATCAAACTCATCACTCGACTGACATCGCCGGTTGCGACGACATCAAAAAAGTGGCTTTGGGCTGACGGCGCGGCCAACAGCTGGACGGAAGATGAAAGCAGCAAAGCAAAACAAAAGGCGACGGGAGTAATGCAACGTGCCATGATGAATTTCCTTATCTTGACGCTAATTGAGCAATACGCAGGACGCGATTGCCCTAAGAAGCGTACAACGCAGGAAAATGTTACGCGCAACCCCGGGCAGGAAATCCCGATCCTGGGCCCCGTTGGGCCTGGATGGCCGAGAGAAATAACCGAAAAGCACCGGCCCTAACGAAACTCAGGCCAGCCAATGGAGCCCGTCGGGCATCGATCGCGCCATCTCCGGATCACAAATACAACGAACATACACAGCACGCTCGTCGCCGGCTCGGGCACCGCCTTTGCATGGGGCCGTGGTCCCTTCTCATAGCCGCCATCTTGAAAAGCCACAACCAGATCACTCGCTGTGAAGTCGCCGTCCGCATTCCAGTCACCAGCGTTCCACCCACTATTCATCAAGATGTCGTCCTCGTACTCACCAAGTGAGAACACCTGTACCAGGTCGCCGCTATTGAATTGGCCGTCGAGGTTCGCGTCGCCGATCCAAGTTTTTGCATAGCGCTCGATCCAGATCGTTCGATCATCGTTGTTAACCAAACTGTCTTGATTGAGGTCATAGTGTCGTGAGTTCTTGCCCTGGATCACATCCTCAGTCAGCAGGTCAATGTCCGCCACGTCGATGAGACGGTTGAGGCTGAAGTCGCCCGGCACCGATGCCTCGGACGCCGAGACTCTTGCGATCCGAAAACCAAAGTGGACAGCCTCGACCGACGCATCGAGTACATCCTCAAGGTCGGTCGACATGAGTGGGGCACCATAGAACCAGGATCCTCCCCGAAGACTGCGACAACACTCGCCCTCGAGCGTTTCGGTCCATTCAAACAGGTTTCCGCCTTGGTCGAAGGTTCCATACGGTCCAACAGCCGAGGTGTAAGCACCAACGTCTGTGAGGTCGTTCAGGACCTTGTCAAAATTGGCCGAGTAAGGACCGCCGGGCGGAAGCTCGGGCACCGGTTCGTCATCGGTACGCAGCGGATAATACCAATAGCCGGCATCCTGGCTACCGCCCTTGTAGTATGCCGCTTTGTACCATTCGTCCCTGGTCGGAAGAAAAAACGTCGTCCCCGATTCGCGGGTCAGCGTAACGTCAATGCCTCGTCCGGGTGTGAGGGCATAAGCACCATCTTCGGTCGACCTGGTGTCTTGTATTCCAGTTGGTTGCCCGTTCTGCATCCAATTGACAAATCGAATGGCATCACCAAAAGAAACAAATGGAACCGGTTTGAGTTCGCGGCCGGGCCGGACGGTATACTCAAACTGCCCTCTCCTACCCTTTCGTGAGATGCCACCCAAGGGACTCAATGACATTGAGGGATTGTAGAGACCGTTGGGGTCGGTACGTGCCACCGCGTTGAGAAACGCTGCGTATTGAAGGTTCGTTACCTCATGCTTGGCCATCAGGAACGTTTCGGCGACGGCGCCTAAACCGGTCACATCGGCCGCGTTGCCAGGATCATCAACCGTCACCCATTCCATGTTTACCTGAGCGCAGATGGGCGCTGCGAAGGCAAACAAGGCGAGAAGCGGACCGGCTTTGGGCAACCAGAGCATGAGCATCGAAAGAATGAGCGATCAGGAAGAAATTGTGTCCGTACTTTCCAAGATAAGGCTTCCGATGGCGATCTGCATTATGAAATGTATTGTTTCACCGGCTCAACGTAGGTGGCGCTTCTTTGACATCTTCCCACCAGTTGTCGAGAATCTGCAGTGATCTGCGGTTTTCCTGCGAGGACCAATCATTGGACGAACCCAAGCCCAATAACTCAGATCACGATCTTGCCGTCGCTGACACGGGCGAAGCGTTACCACCGCTTCAACAGATTAGCATCCGGGAGATTATTGCGCTCCAATCTGTGATTGCGTTGATCGTGTTTATTGACTTCAAAGTGCTTTCAACTCCCACCGGCATTGTTCTGTTTCCAATGGTCGCAGCGCTGTGGTCGGCCTTTCGCCTACGTCATTTCAGGCGAGTTACATACGTTAATCCTTTTAGCTTTACGATTTTTGCGACGACGGTGACGCACGTTATCTACTCATTGTTGTGGCCCGAAGCAAACGCCTATGGTGCGGGTCCTCTGGAGATCTTGGTGACCGCGATCGTTACGGGAATCGCTTACGGAGGTGTATCCGCCTTTCTGGCTCTCGTCGCGCTGAATTACTGGACGTCGCCCGTTAAACACAAGGAATGACGACAGGGCCAGGGTGCGGCGAAACAACGACTGCACTGCGGAAGTAAGACGATCGGAGTTAAAGGCAGCTGATCGTTCGCGGCAGATCGAGCGTCGCCCAGGGTTGCCCGCATTGCTTGCCTGCCCGTGTCGCTCGCTCTGAACTCTCAATTCCTGTCAAAATCCTGGGAGACTTCATGATCTGATGTATATTCGATTCTGGGAGGAACGAATCACATCAAAGGGCCCGGCGGGATGCGCAGATCGACAAAGCGACGCAAGATGCATCACTCTCGTGACCACCGATTCTCAGCGCGGTTGAGGCTCGAGCAGCTTGAGGCGAGACGAATGCTGGCCACGATCGTGGACGTCGACGCCGACGGTGACATGGACGTAATCGCTTCCCCGAAAGATGGGAGGAGAAACTTAGGTATCTCCTGGTTCGAACACGTCGATGGAACAGGCAATTTCCAAAAGCACAAATTCGCCAACCAGCAGAGTGAGTTTGTCGTTGGCGATCTGAACGGTGATCTAGGCCAAGACGTGGTGACACCAACGGCCTGGCACAAATGGCAGTCGACGGGCTTCACCGAACAAGCGCTGCCGCCCTTGCCCGAGGGTGTCAACTCGATCTCGCAATTGCAACTTTTCGACTATCAGGCTGATGGCGACACTGACATTCTGGCGAGAGCCAGCGACACGGCATTTGTCGTTTTTGAGAACGGAGATGGCGATGGACCGAGTCGGTCACTGTTAATCGATGGTCAGCAGCAGTCCAATCCCTTTCTCCGTCAAATGGAAGCCGGAGACCTGGACCTGGACGGAGATGTCGATCTGGTTACATATACAAGGCAAGTCGATTTCGACATCCCCGAGATCGCCATTAAATTCGCGTGGCATGAGCGACACGAGGACGAGAGCTACACCGAACATGAGCTGCGTTCCGCGACCCCCGATTTTTTTGAAGAAGATTCCAACGGTCGCCAGTTGGCCGTCGTGGACGTGGACGGAGATGGCAATCTGGACGTCTTGTTAGAGTCCTACCACTACCTGACTGGAAGCGAGTATTACGGTTGGTTCGAGAATCCAGACGGTGTGGGGCCGACCGGCGACGAGAAAGGCCTTTACTCGGGAATTAGGTCGTTCTTCGCCGTACTGCCTTCTACATACGAGTTCCTTCAATCATTCAGCGACGTTGACGACGACGGAGATCTGGATGCCGTGATGTTCAACTACAGCATCGCGGGAAGTACAACACGCTGGCGAGAATTTCGAGACGGCCAGCTGGTTTCGTGTGAATGCGATCTGGACATGGAATGGCCGAATCCGAAACCTGATCGGACAGTCGGAGACGTGAGCGGGGACGGCATCCCGGATCATGTCATGATCGATACCGATCTGTCATGGATCGATGGCTCGGTCCAATCAGCCGAGTCCCATGTACTCGCCGTCCAGAAAGCGATGGGAACCATGACGCAGGCGACGAATTTGGATCTCAACTCGGATTCCGTCGTCGATTTGGTTGACTTGACGAAGTTGATTGAGGAAGTGCTCGAGATTCCCTGGGGCGATAGTACTTCGGATTCAAGATTTGACTCGTCCGATCTGGTCCAAGTCTTCCGTTTGGGGCAGTACGAAGATGCAATCCCGGAGAACTCGGATTGGCTCAGCGGTGACTGGAACGGCGACCAGGAATTCGACTCCAGCGACCTGGTTCATGTGTTTGCCAAGGGGGCAACCGGTCAATCACAAATTCTGCGAGGATCGACAGGCCACATTTCGTCGGTCACGTCAACGACCAGCGCGGCCGCACTGATCGATAATGATCCGATCAGCTCGGTGATGCTGGCGCCCGACGATCCACCAAGCTTTCGCTTCCAACTCGACGGGAGCTACGACATCTCAGAAGTTCGGATCTTGCATGGTGGCGGCGAACAGGTGCCTCCCGAAGTTGGACTGCAAGGAGTGCACACCCTGGTATTTCGCGACGCGAATGGACAACTTCTTGAGGAAGTCTTTTGGGAAGCAGATCCATTCCGCTTTTCCCGGTACGACACAATCGACGTTTCTGTACCGGACGGTGTGACTTCGATTGAGCTTGTCTTGAATCCTATGGACGTCGGATTCACCGTTCACATCCGCGAAGTCAATTTCAAGGGTCGCCCCGTGGGTGATTGACGATCCGAAAAAAGGGGTCAGGCTTCTTTTCCGCCCCTCATGGTTCAACGTTGTGTGAAACGGGGGCCTCGTTGGAGCAATACGCGACTCCTGGTGTCACGTACCCCGGGCAGCACTGCCGCTCGACGCGTCGCCTTCCCTGGTGGGCTTCGTTGGGGGCGCCGCGTTGCGGCTTGAAATCGGGTCGGCTGTGTAGGCCCAACGGATGGGCCCCGGCCCAGGGCAATCGCAGCGATGCCCTGGGAACACGGAACACTGGGGCGTTATTGCCGACGACGCCGACGACAGCAAGTCAGCAGGCCAAGAGCTAAGAGCACAAACGCACTTGGCTCTGGAACGGCGTTGACCACCGGTCCCTGCTCGAAACCGCCGTCGGAAAACGCAGCGACGAGATCACTCGTGTTGAATCGGCCGTCTCCCGTCCAATCGCCCTGCGACCAGTTCGCGTCCGCATCTTGCTCGAACTTGCCTGCTGCAAAGATCGAAACCAGGTCACCCGAGTTGAACTCGCCATCAAGGTTGGAATCCCCAATCCAAGTGCTCTTCAGGTCTTTGGCCCAGACCGTGACGTCCGCTGTGTTGACACTGCCATCTGCGTTCAGGTCGAAGGGAGCATTGTTCTGCCCGCTCGCCGATTCCCCGACCAGAAGGTTGATGTCATCAACGTCCAGTTCGCCGTTGCCGTTGAAGTCTCCTTGCACACTAGGAATGGAACCGCCAACACCCGTCAACGCCACTTGACCGATGAAGAAGTCCGAGGAGTCCAGATTGGTGTTGAAAGCTTGGATTGCCAAGATGTTGTCCCCGTCCTGCAGAAGACCGGGAAAATCCGCCAGTGAAACGGTCGTCTGCTCACCGGGGTTGCCGTCACCATTGGTCGACTCGTGGCTTTGACTGCCAAAATCAAATGGAATTGGCTCGGACGGATCATCGCGATTGGGATGTCGTTGCGAACTGAACACCAATTCGCCATTAACGTACGCAAAGAACGCATCATCGTAGTCGATGTTCAGTGTTAATTCGCCGATCGAAGCTGCGTCAGACACGTCAAACGGCTTGCGTAGGTATACCGAGACGAAATTGTTCTGCATGTCGGGCAGTTCGGTGTTGATGATTTCGTTCAAGAAACCATCCGGGTCCTCTTCATAGCCGATGCCCAGCTCACCCGTATTCCACGAGGCGTCGTCAAATCCGGCAGACGCCCAATCTAATGTTCCACCCGATGGCTCCTCCGTTCCTTCGAAGTATTTCCAGTCCCCGTCCGGCACGACCATGACTGCCATGTCCTTATAGAGTCGCACACTCATCCCCAGGTCTCTGTCGTTCGGTCGCACATTGTGAAGGCTCACGGCCAGAGTATGCTCACCCGGCGCCAGCGAAACGCCAGGCGCACGAAATCGGAGGTACTCCCGCTCCGAACCAGCGCCAATCGACTGCGCGATGAATTCGTCCGGGTCTTCTGGAAAATTAGCGATCCCGTCGACGGAGCAGCAATTGTGGTTGACGATCTGTTCGCCATCTAGAAATACCTTTCCACCGTCATCCATGAGCAGATCGAGTCCGATATTTTCTGCCGCGTCGGTGGTGGTGAAGTTGTGGAGGAAGTACGTCGTCAGCCGATTGCCGGATTCCGGTTGCTCCATCAGCGTGCCGAACTCGCGTATGAAGCGACTGCTCGTGTTGTCGAATGCCTGCACGTCGCCGTATTGGAAGGGGCCCGGTGCGGGACCAGTCCAGCGTACCGGCCTGTTTGTGTCAAAGCCCGGCTTGAACCAGTTCAGTTCAAAGGACACTCCGGGAAAATCGTCAACCGTGTCTGGTGTGTAGTAGAGCCACTCAGAACCAAACGGGACCAGATCTTCCTCCGCATTCACTGTTGGTAACGCAAACGTCAGCGTTAGACACATCACAAGAAGCGGCAACCGACAACGACATTCGAACATTGGGTCTCTCCCTTCCACAGCAATAAAAGCGTCGCCTAGACCGTTACATGCACGTGAGCGTAGCAGGTGGACGGCAAAGGTCAACAGAATCTTGCGATTATCGCAGCCCGACTTGTGAATATTCCGGGCTTCGCAGCGCGGTGGCGGACCTAAGAAACCGCGGGCGGAGGCCTTCCGGCGGGCCGCCTGAGCGCTTTGAGGGAGTGTCTTGCCAACAACTTGGCTGCACTTGCAGTCCTCCCCCAGGATAGGGACAAGGCCAAGCGACCAAGACGCCCCGACCGCGATGTACATGGGTTCCGGCGTCCAACCGGACGGTGATCCATCGTGATATTCACAACATTAAACCTAACTTCGGTATGCTGACCCACCAACTTCCATGCGCAAATCAACCGCATCTTGAACTCGCCAAGGCTGCCCGCGCGAGACGCGGAACTTCCTTGTCTACTCACGCGTGATGGACGAAGATTGACGGCGAGGGACCGACGTCGAAGATCCTGGCCGAGAGGCCTTGCATTGCTCGAGTTAGAGCTGAGTTTGCACGCGTCGTTATTTCTGAGAAGCCACATATGAACTGCAAAACGAGAAGCATTAGCGCAGCGCTGTTCGGTGTTGCTGCCATGTCTCTGCTGACGCCGTTGGCGGTCGCAAACGAGGCGCAAGATGGAGCAAAGGGTTCGCCGAATATTCTTTGGATTGTTGGCGAGAATCTAAAGCTCGATTTGGAATGCTACGGTGCGGAAAACGTCAAAACTCCCTTTTTGGACGGACTCGCGAAAGACGGAATGCGATACACCCACGTATTTGCGACGTCACCCGTGTGTGCACCGAGTCGCAGTGCGTTCTTCGTCGGCATGTACCAAACAACAACTGATATGCACAACATGCGGTCACATCGGAATGACGACTATCGACTACCCGACGGCGTGCGGCCAATCACCCATCGTCTGAAGGAGGTTGGGTACTTCACAGCGAACATCAAGACGATCGGTGACGAAGAGGTCGGCTCAGGTAAACTCGACTTGAACTTTGTGAATGAAGGCAAACTTTACGACTCTAGCAAATGGGAAGATTTGAAAAATCACCAGCCCTTCTTTGCCCAAGTCAATACGCTTGAGGCCGAGTATGACATCTACGATCGGCAAACGTGGAAGCAAGCTCGTGTCGAATGGAAGGGTGAGCGAAAGCACCAGCAAATCGCCACGGAAGACAATGTGACACCACCACCTTACTATCCAGACCATCCGGTCGTGCGAAAAGAATGGGCACGCTATCTGAATTCGATTTCAGGAATGGACAAGACCGTTGGACGTATCCTCAGACAGCTAAGGGCGGACGGCCTGGAAGACAACACAGTGATTATGTTCTTCGGAGATAACGGCCGTATCGAACCGCGTGGGATTCACTGGTGCTACGACACCGGACTGCATGTGCCCCTGATTGTGCATTGGCCGAAGGACTATCCGGTCCCGGCAAACTACCGACCGGGCACGGTGAGTGATGAGGTCATTAGTCTGATCGACCTCACACCAACCACACTTGGGTTTGCCGGCCTTAGCCGCCCGCAAGGGATGCAGGGTCGTGTGTTTCTCGGAGACAATCTCGGGCCACCTCGGCAATACGCATTTTCCGCTCGCGACCGCATCGACGAAACCGTGAATCGCATTCGCAGCGTCAGAGGCAAGCGTTACCATTACATCCGCAACTATTTCCCCGATCGCCATTTCACCTCATTGAACCGGTACAAGGAAAAGTGTTTCCCGATCAAACCGCTGATGCGAGAACTGATGGCGGCGGGGAAACTCACGGGAGCCGCGGCTGAATTAATGGCACCGCGAGTTGCAGAAGAGCAGCTGTTTGACACAACCAAGGATCCGCACGAAATCCACAACCTAGCGGATTCACCCAAACCAGAGCATCAAGCAGCGCTCGTTCGAATGAGAACGGCACTCTCGGTTTGGATCGTAGAGACTCAAGACCAAGGCGAATTCCCTGAACCACCAGAAGTCGTTGCACCTTTTGAAAAAGAAATGCACGATTGGTTTGGTACGCCACAGTGGTACAAGTAAAGTCGCTGTGCGACTCACAACAATTCGTAAAGGCATGGTGTCATGACGCGCGGTTGCTTTGTTCTGTTGGCCCTGCTTGCAAGCTGCTTTGATTTTGCTCTCGCGGAGCAGCAACCTCCCAACATTGTTTACATCATGTCTGACGAGCTGGCGTACTACGAATTGGGTCACATGGGCAACCGCTTCATCAAGACACCTAACATCGATCGGATGGCGAGGGAAGGCATCCGCTTCACAAACGCACTTGCAGCTTCTCCTGTTTGCGCTCCGCTGCGCGGCTGCCTGATGACAGGCAAACACTCGGGACACGCTTCTGTCCGAGCAAACGATGGTGGCACGCCGTTGAGAGCTGACGAGCCGACGATTGCTTCCGTTCTGAAGCAGAAAGATTATGCGACCGGCGGTTTCGGCAAGTGGGGAGCTGGAGGACGGGATTCCACGGGAGTCCCGGAGAAACATGGTTTCGATGTCTTCTTTGGCTATTACGACCAGGTACACGCCCACTCTTTCTATCCGCCTTACCTGATCAAAAACAGCGAAGAGGTGCCGTTGAAAGGGAACATCGGAGGACGATCTGGTGAAACGTACGCTCACTATTCAATTGTCGACGAGGGACTCAAGTTCATTCGCGAAAACGCCGACCGGCCATTCTTCGCCTACTTTCCCATCACACCACCTCACGGCATGTACGACATCCCCGCTGACGATCCAGCCTGGGATCATTACCAGGGTGAGGCCTGGATCGACGATCCATCGATTCCGCAAGACGCTAAGAATTACGCCGCGATGGTAACGATGGTTGACCACAATGTCGGTTCCATTCTCGCTCTCTTGAAAGAGCTCGATCTTGACGACAACACCGTCGTCTTTTTTACCGGAGATAATGGGGGGCAAGACCGTTTCCGATCCAAGGAGCATCCGAGAGGGTTCTTTGGACCCAACGTTCATCCACAAACGGGCGTCGCCTTCCGAGGTGGAAAGGGAAACCTGTATGAAGGTGGGCTCAAGATACCCTTTCTCGTGAGGTGGCCCGGCAGAATCGAAGCGGGTCGCGTCAGCGACTGTGTATTCGCTCAGTACGACATCATGGCGACTCTTGCTGATATCACCGGCACCAAAGCCCCAGCCGATAACGATGGAGTGTCAATTCTTCCTGAGCTTCTTGGACATAGCAATCAGCGGCAAACGCACGAGATGTTCTACTGGGAGTACAGAAAACAGATCGCCGTTCGATTCGGCAACTGGAAAGCAATACGCCCCAACGCAAAAGACGTTTGGGAACTCTACGATCTCGATCGAGATTTATCCGAGAGTCAGAATGTGGCTGACGAACATCCGGAGATTCTTGCCAAGCTGAAGCAATTCGCGACGGACTGCCACGAACCCGTCCGACCCGGAACGTATTTCGATCCAAAGCGTACAAGACACGAGCGTGACCGGCAGGCGAAGTGGGGATCGTCTCGGAAACCGTCATCGTAAATTGTTCCGCGCGTGAAAAAGGGGTCAGGCTTCATTTACGGTCGCGCAATTTCGGGAGGGCGAGGCGGCGAGGCTCCTGCCGAGCCGCACAACGCATTCGGCTCGGCAGGAGCCTCGCCCGGCCTCGCCCTCCCATCACACCTCAAAACGTACCCGGCTCGGCAAAATCCTCGTCGCCTCGCCCTCCCGAAAAAAGCCGCTTGACAACTACTACGCATCGGAGTACTATGAGCCGACGTACATCCGGAGGCCTCGCCATGGCAAAGAAAACGATTCACGATCTGGGGCAACTGCAGCGGGCAGTGATGGAGATTATCTGGGAGTTGGGCGAAGCGAAAGTCGGCGATGTCCGCGATCGCTTGAATGCCAAACGCAAGAAGACTCTCGCCTACACGACAGTCCTCTCGGCCATGCAGAAGCTAGAAAAGTCGGGTTGGTTGAAGCATCGCATGGATGGTCGTGCCAACGCCTATCGCGCGGTGCGGTCGCGCGAAGAGGCAGGCACCTCTTCGATCCGCAATCTCGTCAACAAAGTCTTTGCCGGTGATCCGCTCGTCATGTTTCAACATTTGCTGTCGGATGAACGTCTGGATGAGAAGGACCTCGCGTCGCTAAGAAAGATGATTGACCAACGTCGAAAGGAGCTCAAAGATGATTGAGTTCATCCTCAACAACGGTCTGTTACTCGACTTCATCGTGCGGTCCTCGGCGATCCTGGCGCTGGGCATCGTGGCCAGTTATTGCTGGCAACGCCGTCCTGATCGAGCACATCAGTTGTTGCTGGCGGCGATGCTGGCGGCGATGGTCGCTCCATTAGCTTGCTCCGTTGTGCGCTATCAGAATTGGGGCCTGCTGCCGGCTGCCGCGCAGCCAAGTGCTGTTGAATCGGTCGCCCAAGACGATATGTCGCCGTATCGGCCGCAGCATGCCGCGCCGCTCGCACCGGAAACTCTGGTCGCGGCGGATGTCGCCCCGTCGCCAGTTTGGGCAGAGGTTGATTCACCCGGCGAGCCAACCCAGATGGCTTCAGCCGCCGCGGCAACGCCTTGGTGGCACCGCGTCGACTGGAGGGGCTGGATGCTTGTTGCTTGGTGCGTTGCATCGACCATGCTGATCGTCCGCCTTGCGATGCGCTTCGTCGCCAGCCGGATGTTGATCGCGGGCTGTGAACCTACAGCTGACTCGTGGATTACCAGCGCCGTTGCCGAGGCAGCCGCGCGTGTTCGGCTGAAGCGATTGCCAACCACGCGGCGGGGTACACGGGTTCGATCGCCGATGATTTGGTGCTGGGGACGTCAGGCAACATTGCTGTTACCACACGACGCAAGTCGTTCGGACCACGTCGACTGGGTCGCTGTCTTTTCGCACGAGTTGGCTCATCTGCGGCGTCGCGATCACATGGGAGCGCTTGCCGCAGATTTACTCGTCGCGCTGTTTCCCTGGAATCCGGTGGCCTTTTTGTGTCGTCGGCGGCTCGCGACGCTCAGCGAACTGTCTTGCGACGATTGGGCGGTCCTGGGCGGCGACGGTGCCGTCGACTACGCCAGTTCGCTGCTCAACTTGGTTCCGGCATCACAACCGTCGATGGCCCTATCGATCGTGAGCCGCAACAACCTTTCGGTGCGAATTCAACGTCTACTTGCCGGACGGTTTCATCGGCCAGGCATTGGACGACGTTGGAAAGCGCTGGTGGGTAGCTTACTTCTGGCGACTGTCGCGGCCGTTGGTTTGGCACAAACAAGAACTGATACTCCCGTGGAAGAGCAGCCAGGGCGTCTAGCCGACCAGCCGGTCGATAAGCCGGTGCAAACAACAGAGCCAGCTGCCGATGCTTTTCGTGAAAGAATCGTTCGTGGCTCCGTTGTCGACCCTGCTGGGAAACCGGCAGCGAATATTGATGTCTATTGGCTTGGCGATCCAAGTCGGCGTATCAGGAACACCGCAGCGCGTCAGGAAAGAAATCTTCCAACGATCTATGCTCAGGGCAAGACCGACGATCGTGGCAACTTCGAACTGCGCGGCATGGGTGCGCCGCCCAATCCGAGCGTCGAAAGCCGAGCTCCCTTCGTTGTGGCCATCGCCGATGGCTTCGGCTTCGGCGGAAAGATGGTTGTGGACTACGATGAGTCGTTGAAGATCAAGCTGCCGAAAAACCTCCCCATCGAAGGCAGGATCTTAACGCCAGACGGAGATCCGGCGGCAGGTGTCACTGTCGAGATCAATTTGATCGCTCGCCTGCAGCAGATGTTCCCTCCACGCGGATGGGGTGTTCGCTCTCGGTACTTCAAAGACAACGCAACTCACCGATTCCCCGCGCTCAGGCCCACCGTCACTGACGCGGACGGCCGATTCAAACTCGATGGGCTATCCAGCGGTGGCCTAGCGACCCTGACTCTTACATCCGACAAGTTTGCCCCCGACGAAGTCAGCATCAGTGCGCCTGGTGGCTTGATGTCTTTCCTGCAAAAGATGAAGGGGCCACGGACAACCAAGCCGAAGTTTACCCACACCTTGGAACCCGGGCGAATCGTCAAGGGTACCGTCATCGCTGATGACTCGAATCGCCCGATTGCGAACAGCCTGGTTGAGTTGAATGTGTTTGGCAACCGATCCACTTTGCAGCGTGAGACACGCACGAACGCGATAGGCGAATTCGCGATCACTTGCGGTACGGGTCGCATCTACACCGTGCGTGTGATTCCTGAGCCAAACAGTGAGTACCTGCCCAGTAATCTTCAGTACAGCGCGAGCGATTGGTCGGACGGAACGAGACCCTACGTGGCCAATTTGCGACTGCAGAAAGGCAGACAGGTCATTGGGAAGATAATCGATTCAGAGGGGAAACCCGTTGCTGAGGCGACCATCGAATATCATCCTCACGGTAACAACAGCAAGAGGACTTCCGGCGCTCCGAATCCGCGCGTCGTGTCAAAACAGGACGGCAGCTTCTTGATCAAGTGCTTGCCGGGGCAAGGTTTCCTGGTGGCTGATGCACCCAGCCAGACGTTTTCTCGTCAGCGAGTCACAACGGAACAACATCGCAATGGGGAAGACTGGTATGTACACGGCGTTGCCAGACTCGACATCTCGGATGACGAGTTGGAGCCCGTTTCCATTGCCTTAAGTCGCGGCGTCACCATGCAGGTAAAAACCGTTGATACCGATGGGCATCCGCTCAACAATGTCGCGGTGTATTACACAGGGATCAATTCTCGGTTGACGCATCGCTGGGGCGTAGGGGGGCGGATCATGTCGACCGCAAACTTCTCCCTGCCCGAATGCGCTCCGGACGAAGCGTATCGGACATTCTTTGTTCACTCCGGTAAGAAACTCGGAGCGGTCGCTGAGCTGACCTACAACGATGGACAGGAAACCGTCGTGACCCTAAAGCCGCTTGGTTCGATCAACGGACGCATCATAACGGGCGATGGTACACCGGTCACCAACAGCCAAATCATCGCGATGGCGGAGACGAACGCCGACGTGGACGCCGACTCTCGCGGCTATTTCGATCGCAATCGGTCGATCCGGCTCCAAGAATTAGCTGGCGAAGTGTTAGCCTCGACAAGCGACATTCCGCGCACCGACAACGAAGGACGATTTCGCATCGCGGGCGTGGTACCCGGCGCGCCGGTCTACGTCCAACTTCTCAGTCGTATGGGCTCGGTCAATTCAAGTACGGTTCGCATTGCAGCTGGTGAGCAGCGCGACCTGGGCGACATTCGTTTGGAGCCGATTCGATGAGCTTAGCCAGCACAAGCGATTGGCATCCCGTGGATCCCAACGACTTGGATTGGGATCTTGCCACGGTCGGGCATCTACATCGACGCTCAGGCTTTGGCGCGCACTGGAAACAATTGCAGCACGATCTTCAGCGTGGATTCGAACCAACACTGCTAGACATTCTGCGGGGAACTGACCGATGTCCCAACGGGCGTGCACGGTTTACATATGAGGAGATCGCAGCAGCGCTAGAGGTCGCAGCGGAACAACGCGAGACGGTTGACTCGCTCGAGCGGGCTTGGTTCTATCGGATGATATTCTCTCCGCACCCGTTGGCCGAGCGAATGGCGCTGATGTGGCACGATCATTATCCGATCAGCGCTGCAAAAGTGTTCAACGCGATCGACATTCTGGACTACGCACGACGATTGCGACGTGATTGGAATCAACCGATTTCCAAACTACACCTGTCCGTACTGACGTCACCGGCGATGTTGCGTTGGCTAGATGGATTGGATATCTCCAAGAGATCGCCCAACGAGAATCTGGCCCGCGAATTTTTCGAGCTGTTCGCACTGGGCGAAGGCGCCTATGCAGAAGCTGACATTCGTGAGACAGCGCGAGCTTTGACCGGATTGGTGTCGGTCGATGATCCAACGACCAGAACAAATACAACGAAACTTGACATCCATCGGCACGACGACGAGCGCAAGACAATCCTCGGGGAAACGGGAAGGTGGAAGCCTGCAGATGTGGTACGAATTGCGATCCGGCAGGAAGCTGCGGCTATTCATATCGCCAGGCGCTTATTCCAGACGTTCATCTCAGACCAAGAGTATCCAAACGATCAGTTAATCGAACCTTTGGCCACTCACATGCGAAGAGATGGAGACGTCGATGTGATGGCGGGTGTCGAAATGATCTTCAGATCAAAGCTATTCTACGACCCGAAGTATCGTGGATGTCGCGTCAAGTCACCGATCGAGTTCATTGTGGGTGCAATACGCGGGTGTGCGGCGTTTGAACCATCACCCGACCTGAATCGCGCAACGATGAATGCTCGACGAATGGGGCAGCGCCTGTTTCATGCGCCAAGTGTTGCCGGCTGGCCAAGTGGACTCGCATGGCTAGACGGATCATGGTCCGTTGCCAGAGCGAACTTCGCCGGAGACTTTGCTGAAACGGCTGCACCGACCGAAGGCGATCCGACGTCGATGGCGACGACACTTTGGGGAGTGAGTCCGAGTCGCGACGTACTGACGCGTCGAATCGCCAACGCACTATCGGATCGACAACCACAATCAGGCGAGTTACTACGCTGGATGCTCTCGCAACCCGAGGCCAACGTGGCATAGCGGGTCCGTTTGTGTTTGAGACTTCAGAGGGAGAGGAATCATCATGCAGAATCGACGCCAAATGCTTCGTTCGTGTACAGCGGGTGCGTTCGCTATCGGTTCCGCTTGCCCTGGATGGCTAGGCGCTCTGGCTGCGCGGACGGCAACAGACAATGCAGCAACGAAGCTGGTTGTCATCGAGTTGACCGGCGGGAACGACGGGCTGAACACCGTGATACCGGTCGATCACGATGTCTATCGGCAGAGTCGCCCGACCCTGGCAATCGCCAAGCAAGACGCCATCATGCTGAGCGATACGATGGCGTTTCACCCTTCGCTGAAACCGTTGATGAAGCTCTGGCAAGACAACCAGCTGGCTGTCATCCAAAACGTGGGCTATCCGAATCCCAATCGATCACACTTCCGCTCGATGGAAATATGGCAGTCGGCTACGTTGGATGATAATCCGCTGGAAGGCTGGCTCGGTAAACTCGCTGATCTGCGACATTCCTTCCGTTCGCTGCATGTTGGCAACTCCGAGTTGCCGTTAGCCGTGCGGCGTGGCAGTGGTGGTGCATCACCAACCATTGCTTCTTTGGAAGATTATCAACTCCGCCAAGGGGCGACCTTGTCCGCATCATTTCTACAAGATCAACCCGAGGGGCTGTTGGCACGCATTGCACAGCGGACGGAAACTGCCGCGAAAATGGCCGCGCGTGCCAGCCAGCTAAGCGTTCCCGATTCTGAGAGCCCAATGGAATCGCACTTGTTAACGGCGCATCGAATGATGCGCACGGATCCTGCAATACGCGTCTTCTATACTGCTCGCGATGGATTCGACACACATCAACGGCAGAGCTTTATGCATACCAACCTGTTGCAAGACGTGGCCCGTTCGATTGGGCGTTTCACTGATGCCTTGCGGAACGACAACATGTTGGATCAAGTCTTGATCTTGGTTTATTCCGAGTTCGGTCGGCGCGTCAAAGAGAACGGTTCGCTCGGCACCGATCATGGCGCCGCCGCGCCCCTGTTTGCGATCGGGGGCAAGGTGGTTGGCGGACTTCACGGCAACGACCCGGACCTGCTTCGGTTGCGTGACGGCGACCTTCGCTTTGGAATCGATTTTCGCGATGTCTACGCGACGGCGCTGCGGACTTGGCTGCAGACAGACCCCACACAGATCTTGGGAGAGCAATTTGAAACGCTGCCGTTTGTCGCCGAGGTTTCCGGCGCGTGATTATTCCAGGTGTAGAAGAAAAGCTCCGTCGGGGCAGCTAGGTCTTTGTCGGTTGTTGCGTTCCCAGGGCAGCACCGCCGCTCGACGCTTCGGCTTGCCCTGGGCTCGCTAGTGTCCGGCCCGTTGGGCCTGAGCAGTGCCCTATTTGCCTTTCACGCGTCGCCCACCAAGCAACGCGAGGAGTCCCCATGCAAGGAGGACAATGCTCGACGGCTCGGGGACAACCTCCGCCCCCATTCTTGGGCCGAGTTCGAAGCCGCCGTCTTGGAACGCGTTAACCAGATCGGTCGTGTTGAATCGCAGATCGCCCGACCAATCCCCTTCCTCCCAGCCGGCATCGACATCTTGTTCGTACTTGCCCGCCTGGAAGACATCCACCAGATCGGTTGTGTTGAATTCGCCATCCAGATTCCCGTCACCAATCCAGGTTTCCTTCAGGTCTTTGACCCACACGTTGAGATCAGCGCCGTCGACCAGCATGTCGCCGTTCAGGTCGAAATCCTCTGGATTCATGCCACCGGCAATCTCCTGATTCAACAGATTCACGTCCGGCAAATCCAGCACGCCATTACCGTTGAAGTCGCCGATCACACCCGGCGGCGTACCGGTGGTCTCGATGGTGACGTTGTCGAAGAAGCCTGCGAAGCCATCGATATTGAACTCGAAGCCAAAGTCACCGTTGGTCTCATCGCCGAGGAGATTCCGATCTTGCGCAGGGTCTCGCGAAAAGCCAACTTGTTCGCCTTCTCCCTCGGTGAGGATTTCTCCAAACACCTCATCGACACCGTCAACCGTTTGAATGAACTCACCCGTCTCGGCATCATAGGTGCCGACATAAGTGTGCGTTTCGCCGTCGTTATAGGTTTCCTCGGATTCGAGTCCGTCGATAAACCAAAAGTCCGTGACAACGGCCCCTTCTTCGGTAAGAAAGACGTTCAGCGAGCCCGACTGATTACCAGTATCTTCGTGCTCGGGCCACAGATCCTCGCAGTCGAAGTCATCTACTTCACACTCCTGGGACCCATCGGCTGAAAATAGCGGGCCTGTGGATCCATTGGCCGTTTCAAACTCGAACGACACCGTCCAGCTCTTGTCTCCTCCAAAGGGACTCGCGTCTCCAAAGGGCATCGACATGCTATTGTCAAAACCGCCGGGGAGAAACAATCGACCATCCTGGACGGCAGCGTCGCCCACCAACTCGCCATCGATCCCTGATCCGGAAGAGTCACTCGCATTGCCTTCAAACAGATACTCGACGAACTTGTCACCGTCGGCTTCGACGACAACATTGTCAAAGAAACCATTAAAGCCGTCGATGTTAAAATCTCCACCAAAACTACTGTTCGTCTCATCGCCAATGAAGTTTCGATCCTGCGACGCATCTCGCATGTAGGGTTCTTCCTCGGCGACACTGATGACTTCGAATGATTCATCATCGTCGTCGATGACCTGTGTGAATTCCCCTGTCTCGGCGATGTAGGTGGCCACGTACTTGTGGGGCTCGTCATCGTTATATTGAAAGGCCGATTCGATGGCGCCGATGTACCAGAAATCGGTCACAAGGGTACCATCCTCCACCATGAACACGTTGTAGGAGCCGGTCTGGTCGCCGGGCCAGGAGTCAAAGCACGCGTCGTCGTCTTCGGCGCACTGGGCCGAACCATCCGCAGAGAACAGCGGGCCGGTTGATCCGCCATCTGTTTGAAATTCAAACGACACCGTCCAGTCTTGATCGCCACCGAACGGACTGGAATCGCCTAGCGGCATCGACATACTGTTGTCTAATCCACCGGGCAGGAACAAGCGACCATTCTCAATCACGGCCTCGCCAACCAACTCGCCGTGTAACCCAGAACCGGACGAATCGTTCGTGTTGCCTTCGAATTGATACTCTACCAGTGTGTCGGCGGCTACAACCGCACCCAGCGTCAAGGAGAAGATTACCGCCGCTACGCAACTTCTAAGTTTCATAGTTCAACTCCACCTTCATTAGCCAATCCGTCTTGCCAGACTTCCGTAACAGGGACCCATGGGCCTGGGCATATGTTACAGGGATCCTCGTCGCCTGTCATGAAAATTCACTGCGGCACCCCTTGAGTAGGTGGACAAACAGGCTCGCTGAAGGATTGGAGTCGTGAAAAGCCTCGAGATGGCGTATCTTGCAGGCTAACGGTTCCTAACGCCCGGCGGCCAGGTAAGCAACTGATGAAGTCCGATTACTTTGACGTCTTGATTGTCGGCGCTGGGCTATCCGGTATCGGAATGGCTTGTCACCTGAAACGCACCTGCCCCGACAAGAGTTACGCCATTCTTGAGGGACGAACATCGATGGGCGGGACCTGGGATTTGTTTCGCTATCCCGGCATCCGGGCCGACAGCGACATGTATACGCTGAGCTACAACTTCAAGCCCTGGCAGGCGGTGGAAGAGATTGCCGACGGTGACTCGATCCTTCAGTACATCAAGGATACGGCGGCCGAATACCAAGTCGAGCAACATATTCGATATGGCTATGCTGTGAAGAAGGCCACATGGCGTAGCGACGACGCGACATGGACCGTCGATGCCAGACTCAGGTCTACGGGCGAGACAGTCAGACTTCGCTGCAACATGCTCCTGATGTGTGCCGGATACTACAGCTACCAGTCTGGCCACACGCCCGAGTTCGAGGGGCGAGAGTCGTTTCGGGGGCAGATCATCCACCCTCAGGCCTGGCCCGCTGACCTTTCTTATGCCGGCAAGCGCGTGATCGTCATCGGGTCAGGTGCGACGGCGGTTACGCTTGTTCCCGTGGTCGCGGAAGAGGCGGAACATGTTGTCATGCTGCAGCGATCGCCAACGTACATGGTGTCACGACCTGAAGTGTCGCTGCTAGGAAAGATCCTGCGGAAGACGCTACCCTCTAAATGGGCGTACGCTGTCAGTCGCTGGTGGAACATTACGTTAAGTGGGTACTTCTACCATCGCTGTCGCACCAAGCCCGACAAGATTAGGCGATTGTTGCTTGACGGCATTCGAAACGAGCTTGGATCCGACTATGACATCGAGAAGCACTTTGCGCCAAACTACGACCCCTGGGACCAACGACTGTGCCTTGTGCGTAACGGCGATTTCTTCGCATCGATCAGAAACGGTAACGCGTCCGTTGTCACCGACCAGATCGATCGCTTTACCGAGGAGGGAATCCTGCTCAAATCCGGCGAAGAATTACCGGCCGACATCATTGTCACGGCCACGGGCTTGAGGATGGAAGTGATAGGAGGCATCGAGGTCGTCGTCGACGAACGCACGGTCGACCTCTCCCAAACGTTCACCTACAAGGGAATGATGAATTCAGACGTCCCCAACCTGGTTACTACGTTTGGATACATCAATGCGTCTTGGACCCTGCGTGCCGATCTGATTGCCGATTTCACCTGTCGACTGATCAATCATATGGATCAGCACAAGGTGCGCCAGTGCACGCCTCGACTGTCGGACGCTGACCGCAAGATGACGCCGCGCCCATTTATTCTGAACTTCTCGTCCAATTACATCCAGCGTGCATTGCACTTGCTGCCGAAGCAGGGAGAGCGAGAGCCCTGGCTGAACACGCAGGATTACGCGCGAGACGTCAAGTTAATCGCGCACCAGCCGCTGGACGATGGAACGCTGTGTTTTGACAATCCGGCGGAAGATGCGGCAGCTATGACGTCGAGACAGATGGATCATGCTCACCGATAATCCGTACCGGGAGCCAGTAGTCGGTCACACGAATCTCAGTGACCGACCAACCGATCTTGTCTGATGACCTGCCGTGGCAGTTGGCCCTGATTAACCACCAAACTGTTGAGAGATAATCAGCAATACAAGCGACGTCGCCACGACGATACACGGTATAGCCCAGAATTTCTTCCAGTTCGTCTCCCGCACCACTTCGCCTTCGACAGTTGTCTCCGTCGTGCAATACTGATTCAGCCAACCTGACAACTCGTTACCAAGGTAGAGGCCGATTCCGTAAACAAGCATCCCGTACAGGGTTTGAGCACTGTTGCGGATCGCCTCGGAGGCTTGTGCATCGACATGAATGAACCCGGCGGCGAAGAAGAAATCGAAGCAGATTCCATGCAATCCGATACCAGCAATCACCAATGGCAGCGAGCCGACCATGAAGAATCCAAAACGCAAGGCCCAGGCGGCGACGCCCAACGCCAACACGATGGACATGCCTAACGAGCCGAGGAACCAAGGCAGGCTCAACATGAAAACGATTTCGACGATCTGACCAATCGTCATGATGGGGCCAACATTCTGCGGCTCGACGTTCGCGTTCTTCTCGAGAAACAACGCTCCGAAGGCAAAGTAAAAGCCCATGGCCATCGAAATCACGAGCGAAACCATCAGGAAGACCGGAAGCTCACGAATCAGTCCGAACACATCCGAGAACTCAAATTGCTTCGGAATGCCTTCTACTTGTGCGGCCGTTACAACACCTTGATCGATCGCCAGCTGAACATTCCCGATCGACAGCAGTTGATCGGCAGCCTCGCGGGTGAGCGTACCGTCTTCGACAGCACTGGCGACGGCTGCCGGAAATGCCGGTGGCGTGTCTGGCAGCGTAAACGCAAATAAACCCAGCGCAACCGATAGCGTGGAAGCAAGCAGTAATGGACGCTCGCTCACCGGCTGGTTCGGCTTGAGCAGCAACTTAAGCGACAGGCCTGCCAAAATCCAACCGATCGTTCCAAAGACGCGAATCAACGGAAAGTATGTCGTCGCTTCCACACCTTCGGGAATGTTGGCGAACACGATCGAATTCACAAGAGCCAGGGTAGGCGAATAGGCCAGAGAATACGCCAGCGCGGTCCAATAGAACGGTCGAGCATTGCGGATCCTCGACATCGCAAATAGCAACACCGCACCGATTACATGTAATCCGCCAATCACATACTGAGTGCTCAAATAACGATCGGCAACCGCGCCGACAAACACCGGCGAGATAATCGCACCAACAGCCATCGTGCCGTAGATGCGGCCAATGTCCTTGCGGGAAAACCCACGTGCGTCGAGGAAGTTGCCGAGAACGACATACCACGCGCCCCAAATGGCGAACTCCAAGAAATGCAGTACGCAGAAGCGAACGTAGGTCAGATCATAGAATCCGCTTTGGGCAATCAGTAACGTGGCGTGCATTGCATGCTCCGTCCATTTCAGTCAAGACTGTGGCAAATTCGTAGAGCTATCATGCCCGATCCGCCGCAGAACTTCAAGGAACGGGGATCAACCTTCTCGGCAATCCTCGTCATCAGCGACCGTCAACGAGACCTTCATGCGTGCTGCGTGCTTTGGGGAACCTTTGACGATTCATGCCCGGCACCCACCCAGCGGTTGTCAACAGACCCTATCAAGTGTGGCGACAAAATCGTCTGGAACTGGCGATCCATGCATTTCCACAGCACGGGGCGGCTCGGTGCTTCAGCGGATTTCTGACAGGATTAGTGGCCATCGTGACGTCTTTGCTCGACATGTGTTAGTGCCTCATTCTTGGCACGGCGTAGTCTCTGGATGGTTTGCTCCGGCGAGATGTCCGCGTCGGTTGCTAAGTCTCCCTTGGTGAGAATGACCATCAAAACTACGACCAGTGCAGAATAAATGACGCACACCGGAATCCACAAGCGCGTTGCCACAACGACGATCAATAGCCACGTCAGCGTCGAGGATACGGCAACGGCGATGACTCCGATACGTTGCCCCGTGGGTGACTGCGATGCGAGCATCGTGAGAAGAACGCCCGCCGTGTAGAGCGAGAGGCCGGCAATGCCGCCGTAAGCAAAGTAGCCGAATCCTTCTACGATCGGCGACTCGCGACTGCCGTTGACGAACTGCATCAGCTCGCTGAGGAGAGCAGCGGTAACAACCAGAAAAAACAGCGAGCGCAATCGAAACCGTAGGGGCATCGTCTTCGGCTATCCTCCGCATTGCGGGGCTTTGTGCATAGTTTCGCAGACAAACTGGCTCAGAGACAGAACAATCCGAGTCGGCGCACCCAAGATGCTCCGAATTGGTCATCGCAGAGATCCGGCGCTAGAATGCCGCAACCGATGGATGGAGCAAGTGCCCGCGTCGGATTGAGAACGCTTACCGACACTCTCAGTAGAATTGCCAGCATGGCCGAAGGGTCCACAAGTTCTGCGTCGAACTGAATGGCTTCACCGACATCTAGCCGGTCGGAAGATCTTGCGTTGTGAATCCATGCGCGATGATATCAAGGCCGATCTACTCACTGGTCTGACGGTTCAGATCCTGTGATCCGTGCGGAACTACCATCCGCTCGATGTCGCTACCTCCATCAAAGCGATTAACGTACTTCTACCCTCAATGCGAGCGGTCGCCCGGCATCACTTGAGCGGGCCGGCCGACAACAGATCTCGTGGCACGTGATATTCCTGCTAGCCAATCAGTTAGCGAGCGTTCAGCGCGCTTGCTGCAGCCATCTCCTGAATTGACCGATTGTTTGGACCACCGCCTGATCGGACTGCACCGTTGCTGGCCGTGGTTCCGAAGAAAGCTGATACGCAACCGTGCAACCTCTGAGCCGTAGTTCAGGAGAATCACTCATGGCAACTGTGGAGGCGGTCTTTCAGCAAGGTATCAAATGCCATATGGCGGGTAATCTCGCCACAGCCGCCCAGTGCTATGCGGCCGTCCTGCAAGCTGATCCCAATAGCGCTGATGCATGGCATCTGGCGGGCGTGGTCGCTCACCAGAGCGGTCGCTCACGGGATGGACTGCGTTACCTGGAGCGGGCGATTGGATTGAATCCGAACAACGCTGAGTACCATTCAAATCTCACGGCGATCTTTCGCGCTCTACAACAACCGGACGCTGCACTCTTAGCCGCTGAGGCCGCGTTGCGTGTGGATGCCAACTTTGCAACGGCTTGGCACCAACGCGGGACTGCGTTACTGGACTTGGATCGCACGACTGACGCCATCGAAAGTTTCGAACGAGCACTCGAGGCAGGGCATCCGGCCCCCGCGGTCTGGCACGAGATTGGGCTCGCACTGCAGTATGCGGGTGATGTCCAGGGATCTCTTGAGTACTTAAACAAGTCATTAAAGGCAGATCCGCGGCAACCAACTGTTTACTTTCGTCTCGCGAATCTGATTCGCACAGGAAACTACGCGTTTGACGACGATCAACGTCGCTTGATGCAAGATATGATCCGATCCGATTCGGCTCAATCCAATGCACTCGGCCGCCTTCATTTTGCGTTGGCGACCGATAACGAGGTGCGTGGCGAATCTTCGGCAGCCTTCGAACACTTTCGCAAGGCGAATCACTTCTATTGTGAATTCCTATCGCAACAGAAGCGAGTGAAACTCGATCGCAGTGCATTGGAACGAGCGGTCGAGAATCAAATTGAACTGTTCGGCGATGCGAAGTTCCCACATCGACGGCAAGGCAACCTACCCGGTCCAAGACCGATATTTGTCGTGGGCATGCCACGTTCAGGCACGACGCTGATTACCCAAATGCTGGCTCAGCATCCGGCCATCTCATCGGCGGGTGAGTTGACCGCGATCGGCACGCTTGTCACGCGTCGTCAGGCCGCGTGCGTTGGAGCCGACGCATCAGGCATCCTGGATTCGGAATGGTTGCAAATGGCCGCCGAAGCCTACCTCCACGAGCTGACATCGAGTTCACCGGATTCGACCTTAGTGATCGATAAAATGCCGGAGAACTTCAAGCATCTAGGCTTCATCACGAGCCTTTTTCCCGAGGCACGAATCGTGCATTGCCACCGCGACCCACGGGACGTGTGTGTCTCGGCATTCTGTCAGCTGTTCGAATCTGATCGTCTGCAAATGGAGACAGGCGACTTGCGTCTGTTGGGACAAAACTATCGACACTATTTACGACTCATGCGACACTGGCAAAAGGTGCTTCCCGTCGAAATCTACGATTTGGCCTACGAACAACTG
>CAJHYQ010000659.1_pt1 | contig 34229 bp, 22 predicted proteins | sample 9198721 | NCBI WGS metagenome assembly CAJHYQ01 (sample SAMEA7708357, study PRJEB35096) | sediment metagenome | biome: marine neritic benthic zone biome [ENVO:01000025]; feature: sediment [ENVO:00002007]; material: shallow marine sediment [ENVO:03000034] sea grass bed [ENVO_01000059] ... | reverse complement strand
CTCGGGCGAACGCTCTGGAACATCGTATTCGCTGGCGGTCACAAAGAACGCCGTGGCGGAGGTCAATGATTCGGCGCTCACAAGGCCGCTATCGATCAACGACACGGAGATCAGCGGCCGTTTTGCGGTGACGGCTACCTCAGAATCTCGCGACCCCACCGAACTCGTGTGGGGCGTGCAACCAGCCACTGGCCAGATCATCATCATTGATCCACATAGTGGCAACCTGGTCTCTGCATTTCCGGCGCCCGGAAGTCTGTTGCCGGAACACACGCAAATTGGTCTCACCATGGCCGAGACCGGTTCGACGTTGTACTACGTCAATTCCGACGACGATCCCACCTCGCTATTTCGACTGGATCCATTGACAGGCGAGGTCAAGTCAACAGAAACAATCGCGGCGGCAAACTACGACGGACTTGCCTTCGATTCCGGCAAGATGTTCTTCGGACGAGATGGTGACGACATTCAGCGCCAGACACGGGCAGGTGATCCGATCATTTCTGGTTGGGCAACGGGTGCGCCGACCGGCGCACTTGCCGGAGACGACTATGACCGCATGTTCGGTATGTTTACGGACGGTCAGATTCACGAATTTGATCCCAGCAGCGATACCGACCAGTTCGTGTCAACATTCACTCCACCTTCTGCCGACGTCGAAGGATTGGCATTCGATCATCGATTCCTCTTCGCCTCATCCGCCTCAGGCCTGCTTTACACCTTGGACCCGGATGCCGAGCCCGACGCTCAGCTGTTGAGCACCGTTGAGGTAGCTGGCGGTCCGCTGTTCGGTCTGGCAGCGATGACCGAGTTGGTTGGCAATGGAGATGGCATCGTCGAGGAAGACGAATCAAACGATCGACTAGCCCGTGCACAAGACGTGGACGATCTCTTTAGCCTCGCATTCAATCCAAACATCGGAGACGCTTCGCGCAACACCTCGACTGAGATTCCGCACGTGACGATTCTTGGTCAAGGTGATGATTCGTTCGATTTCTACGAGTTCGAAGTTGCGAACGCCGGCGACCGGGGAATCTTTGATATCGACTTTGGGTCCGATGTTGGCGGTAGCTTTAATCCCTATCTTCGACTCTATTCCGAGGACGGAGCCATCTGGTCGGTGGTCGATGATTCGTTCATCGACGAAGGTTCCGTGAACGGTCAAGATCCGCTGTTGGACTTTACTTTCTTCCAACCAGGGCGATATGCCATTGAAGTTGGATCGTGCTGTGTTGACACCGTCAGCCGAAACGCGACTTATCAACTGCATATCTCGATTGAAAACCACCCGCTGATTCGTGCCAACGAAGTGGATCTCGTGACCACGGGTGCGGAGTGGAAATACTGGGATCAGCCGGCAGAGCCTGGGGAAGACTGGGCGGCTACATCGTTCGATGACGCGGCGTGGCGCAACGGGCGTGCTCAGTTGGGATACGGCGACGGTGACGAGCAGACCTCCATTGGCTTTGGACCCGACGAGAACAACAAGCAACTCACAAGTTACTACCGCAAAAGTTTCGAGCTTGAAGATACCTCTCAAATTGCCGACGCCTGGATCGACCTGCTACGAGATGATGGTGCTGCAGTCTATTTGAATGGGACGAGAGTGGTGCTGGATGGTTTAGCTGACGGGGCAGGGCACAGCGATCCGGCCACCGGTATAGCAGTTGAACCCGCGGAGTCGGAATTCCAAACCGTCAATGTGGATGAGAACCTCTTGCAGGAGGGACTCAATTCGATCGCAGTCGAACTGCATCAGCATGCCGGGGACGATCCGGATGCAAGTTTTGATTTGCGATTTCGCGTCAGTGTCATGGGCGATCCGCTTTCGTTACCAACCGTTCCTGACCCAGATGCATTTACGCTCGACTTGACCGGTCGCGCCGGGCATACGCTCGATATCGTCCTCGCGGCTCACGCTCAGACGGATCGGTTTGGGCGGCTCACTCCGGTCGACTTCGGCGATCAACAGCTTCGACTGCTGGACCCATCGGGTACGAACGTGTTGGCTGAAGCTGCGGCAAGCATTGGCGATGAGTCGTTGGGGAACGCGGACCTGCTGATCCCCGGTTTTGTCGTTCCGACCGATGGAATTTACACGCTTGAGTTTAACTCCGTCGCCACTGGCGCTTACTCGGTGTTGGTTACGGACAACACGGTCTTTGACACCGAGCCCAACGATTCACTCGATCAAATTGCGCGATCGGTCATTTTGCCCGGCAACGCCTTAGGGCATGTGACGGGGCCCGGCCCAGCATCGGTCATGGATCCTCGAGACGCCCAGGAGTTTGCGGGCGAAGCCCACGACATTTCCAGCGTCGCCGCGCAGATCGAGGGCCAGCGGTTGGTGGTCACCGTGGAATTCTACGAAGCTTTCGTTCCTAGTGATCCGTTCCAATCCGCATTCGGTTTCGTTGAACTAGACATCGATCAAGATCCACTGACCGGCATTCCGTCGTTCATCAATCAGTCTGGTTTGCCCGGCCAGAACGGTGGACCGCTGGGCGTTGAGTTTGGCGTCAGCTTTAATTCGTCATCACCGAATGAGGCGTTCTTGTTTGATCAGCTTACGAACGATTTTGTGGACCGGGTACCCTTCACGCTGACGACAACCTCAGCACGCATCGAGGTACCTCTCGATTTGCTCGACTCGGACGACGGGGCAATCAACTTGGGTGTCGTTGCAGGTGGAATTGGTATCAACGACGTTGCCCCGAATGATACATTTCTCACCACTCGACTCAGTGACGGGACAGTCGCCGTAAGTGGTGACACGTTTCAGGTCTCGCTGGAAGAGGGGCAGACGCTGCTGGTCATGACGCAGACCCCGCCTGACCAGGCAGGTGCAGTGAGTTCGCTGGACGTCGCGCTGCAGATTCGAGATTCGGGTAGCAACATCGTGGCGTCTGATAACGACTCTGCCGTCGACCAGAGGAATGCCGCGACAATTTTTACTGCTCCCGCGACAGGTGACTACTCAATTCGTGTCAATCCAGAGGATGGCACGGGGACCTACATTCTGAACCAGCGGCTCATCGAGGCGGGTGAGCCGGTTGGAAGGTTCCTGTTCTACAACGATTCGCCCCTCGATGGCCAGAATCCGACGGCCGACTCACAGGACGATGCTGCGATCGCCCTGGATAAAACTCCCTTACTGTCGAATCAGCCTTTCTCGTTCGAGAACATCAGCAACTATGCGCATGGCATCACAGGTCTAATGATTGACCTGCCCAACTTGTCGGGCACACCCACCGTCGACGACTTCCAGTTCCGCGTCGGCAATGATTCACAACCAGAGTCCTGGGCTGAGGCTCCCCGGCCGACTGAGATTGCCGTTCGAATGGGAGCTGGCGTTGCCGGCTCTGATCGCGTGACCGTTGTTTGGCCAGAAAACGCGATCGAATCGCAATGGCTTCAGATCACTGTGCAGGCGAGCCAAGCCACCGGGCTTGCACAGGACGACGTCTTCTATTTCGGTAGTTTGCCGGGAGAGACTGGAGACGCGATCGGTTTGGCCGAATTGACAACGATCGATCGGCAGGGTGTGCGAGCACACCAAGGCAAGCCGTTGCACGATCAACAGCTCAGGTCCTTCGACATCAACCGCGATGGTGTGGTTGATCGTCTGGATGATCAACTCGTGGGTCAACACCTGGGCCAGTCGCTCTCGCCAATCTTTTCGACCGACCCGAATCCAGGCAGCGACTTCAGCTATGGTGATGCAAACCTCGATGGAAAACTTAGCAGCGAAGACCTGCTGCTTGTTCTGCAGGCGGGAGAGTTCGAAGACGGTATTCCCGGCAATTCGACGTGGCTAGAAGGCGATTGGGATGGTGACGGAGACTTCACGACCTCCGATCTCGTTCTCTCATTCCAACAGGGTGGGTTTGAAGCGATCGAGCCGCCGGGCGCTCGGGGATTGGTTTCCCAGGATCACCGGCTCGTTGACGACACGCTGCTAAGTCACGACCTTCAGTGGTGGGACGAGATGTTAGACGAGAGCGAGCTTTTGGCGAGAGATATCGCTCGAGCGGATGCGAGCTTCGATGCGCTGGATCAAGCCATTGAGAGTGTGTTGCGAGCGGGCAAGGGCAGAGGCGGACTCTGAGGGGCGAGCGGCAATCGCTCAGGCCCCTGGCGTGACGGCCTGACCGGGAAGTACTCCGGGATTCGGGAACCGTAGCCTGGCGTAGATTTCGCGCAGCAGAAAGGCTTCTTCTTCGGTCACTTCTCGGTCGGACGTGACGCAGGCGCCGCACGCAAGTGACAGTCGGCGTTGAGCGCTGGGTGCTGCCTCAGCAATGCGACCAAGTGCTTCGTCAAACTGATCCAGGCCACAGACGTCGGGGATCAAGAGTTCCGGATCGGCTAACTGCAGATGAACGGCACCGCGTTGGAAGGTGTACATCGCGGCCATTCCTTCTTCATCGCCGGCATACACCAGTGCCGATAACAAGACTTCGCACTCACGCTGGACAACATCAAGTGAGCCGAACTTCGGCTTTGGACGATTGCCATGAAACTGGGCATGGACGACTTGTTTCCACATTCGACGGAACGAATCGCTGGGATCGGGTCCGGCCAGGAGCTTTTCTGCAGCGGCTCGGAATTGTTGCACGTTTGCGCCCGACTCATTAATCGCGGCCACCGAAGCGTCGAACAGGAACAGCTTCTGAGCTGGATCAAGCGGCTCGAGAATCGGCAGCAATGCCAACGCGGGCTCGCGAGAGTCGCTCGGCAATCGGTCGGCTTCCGCCGAGTGGTCGTCGACCGACAACCAGAGAGCGAGCAACATATAGCCCGCCGCATCGGATTCGGTAGCTAGTGCCACAAGGTCCGAGGGCATGCTGGTGGCGACGCCGTGGGCGTGTCGATCCGATGCCAACCAGGGCGCTTCTGTCTCCGTAGCCTGCTCAACCACGTCGTCCGCACCGGTCCATCGATTCGGTGATGCTGACTGAGTCTTACCGCCAACGAAGTTCATGGTGTCTTCAAAGGCGCCGTGATAGCCTTCGGCCGTCTCTTCCGATTCAAAGATCGGAACGCCATCCCATTGTGGATCAAGTCGAAGAATCCGGTCTTCCAGCGGCGGATGTGAAGCGAGTAGTCGAGACAGACGACACCCTTGCGCGAAGAACAGATGGCTCGCTTCAACCGCTTTCGGGTTGCGTACCCGACTGCCACGGTCATAGCCACCAATCACCTTCAATGCATCGGCGATTCCATGTGGATTCCGCGTAAACTCGACGGCCGAGGCGTCGGCAAGATGCTCTCGCTGTCGGTTCATGGCCGCCTGAATCAGGACGCCGAAAAAGACACCGATCAGACCGACGGGCCACATCGCCGCGCCGGCCAAAATCAGAACCAGGGCCGGAAATAGCGTGGACCGGTTGTCGGTTGACGGACGCTCTAATAGCTCAATGCCGGCATAGATCAGACGTTCTGCACAGATGGTGATGGACAGCACGCCATACAGAACACCGATCGCGCGGAGGTTCATGCGCATGTCGCCGTTCAGGATGTGACTGAATTCGTGGGCGATGACGCCTTGCAACTGATCGCGCGTCAAACGCTTCACACACCCTCGGGTTACAGCCACCACGGCGTCTGACGGATCATAGCCGGCGGCAAACGCATTGATTCCATCTTCGCCATCCATGAGATAGACCGGTGGAATCGGCATGCTGGCGGCGATCGCCATCTCTTCCACGATGTTCAGGACCTTGCGGTTATTGAGGTCCGTGCTACCCGGCTCGATCAATTCCCCTCCCAGGTCGCGAGCAATCACAGCTCCACCGCCGCGTATTTGTCTCAGCTTCCAAAGGCTGCCAATCAACACGATGATCGCGCTGATGACACTGCCAATCCCGAAAGCATACAGAAACACAATACCCAACGGCGCTTCTTCACCGAGTCCAGCGACAACGACGGTAAACACGTAGCCAAGCGAGATGCCCGTGCAAACAATCGTTCCCAGGATCGCAATGCTTAACAGGAGAATGAGGCGCCCGGTGCGCTGATAGGCGTTCTCCTGATGGCCCTGAAAATCTCTCATCGTTGCCTTGAAGGTAGGTCGATCGGTCCTAGTCCGTGCCGGCCAATCGAATTAGGTAAGAGCTACGGTCGGTGCCGTCTCGATGTCTTCCGATTCATCGAACTCAACGTAAGTCAGGTCATCCGCAAAGCCGATCGAAGGGGCAAAGAACACCGTCGGGAAGCTCTGTCGGTAGGTGTTGAAGTTGGTCACCCAATCGTTGTATGACTGTCGAGCGAAGGAAATCTTGTTTTCCGTCGAAGTCAGTTCTTCGGTTAACTGAGCGACGTTTTCGTTTGCCTTCAGTTCGGGATAGTCTTCCATCACAACCGACAATCGCCCCATGGCTCCGACGAGCGCTCCTTCGGCTCCCATCCAGCTTTGCATCGCGGCCGCATTCGCCGGATTCGCGGCAATCCCCGCCAAACCGCTGGCCGCCTGGTTGCGGGCAGCAATCACTTTTTCCAGTGTTTCGCTCTCGTGGGTGATGTAGCCCTTGACGCACTCAACCAGGTTGGGGATCAGATCGTAGCGTCGTTTCAATTGGACCTCGATTTGGGCGAACCCGTTCTCCGATTGATTCTTGAAGGCGACCAAGTTGTTGTAGGTCTTCGACACGTAGACAAAAATGCCCACGGCAAGACCGAGGAATACAGCCGCGGCAATGATGTAACCCATGGTTTTCCTCGCAAAAGAAATTGGTGAAAACGTGAACGTCCTTGATCCGATTCGTCGCTCGCTGAGCAATCTGGCGAGATTGTTCGAGCCACAGCAGCCAGACGACGAATCGGGAGATGTCTCGGTGGTTTGTAACAATATCCCGCCCACTCGAGCGTAGCTTACGCTCCAATGGATGGGATTCCGTTACACAAGACGTGCCGATTGGAGCGGCCAGGAGGCACGGTCAGCTTGCCTTCGGGTTTTGATGCTCCGCCGGCTTTTGCAGGCGAGTGTTCGAAGAAGACTTATCCGACTTCCACGGTCGGTACCTGGCCGGGTTCGTAACAGCAATCCGGCTCGGCATCTAAGGCGTTTCCGCTGACCGCATAGGCGCGACTGCGGCTGCCCCCACAAATGTATCGGTACTCGCAGATACCGCAGTCACCGTCGAAGTGATCGGGATCCCGCAAAGCGCGGAAGGTGGGATGGTGCTGATAGACGTCGACGACGGAGTCCTTGGGAAAGCGACCACACTGCAAGGGCAGGAAGCCGGCCGGAAAGATCTCACCGGTGTGCCCGACGAACATGATTCCGTTTCCATCACGGACGCCGAGTGGCGCGCGATGACCCACATCCCGGGGTACCTGATGACCACTTGCTTCGCTATGTCGAATGTGGGCTAACGGATCGCCGTTGCGTTGCATGACGAACCGTCGATAGTGTGGCGCTTCGGTGGTCTTGATGCCGTAACGCTGACGATCGGCTTGTAGCCAAAGTCGCTCGAACACCTGCTCGTATTCCTCGGCCGAGATCCGCTCCTCCGCGATCCCACGCCCGACCGGTACGAGGAAGAACACCGACCACATCGCGATCCCATACGTCGACAAGAATGACGCCATCGCGTCGATTTGATCAACGTTGCGACGCGTGATGGTGGTATTCACTTGGACCGACAGGCCGAGTTTGCGAGCGTTGACGAGCATCTCCAACGTGCGATCAAAACTCCCTGTCCAACCGCGAAACGCGTCGTGCGTTGCCGCATCGGCGGCATCTAGGCTGATACCCAGTCGTCGGACTCCAGCCTCCTTCGCTTCTCGAAGCTTCTCCTTGGTGGCCAGCGGCGTCGCCGACGGTGTCAAAGCGACCTGCAGTCCGACGTCGACAGCGTAGCGAATCAGTTGAAACAGATCGGCTCGCTTAAGGAGGTCACCGCCGGTCATCACGACCGTCGGCCGTCGTGGAAACGTTGCGATCTGGTCGATCAGCTCCATCGACTCTGCAGTCGTCAATTGCTCAGGATGATGCAGCTCCTGAGCTGAGGCCCGACAGTGCTTGCACACGAGGTCACATGCCTGTGTGACCTCGTAGTAGAACATCAGGGGTGAAATGTCGAAATCGGCCGGTGTGTAAGGTGTCGGTCTCATCGCGTCCTCGCCGTGAAACGATATTCGGACCTCAAGGTCTATAATTAAGCCGGGGCGAGGTTCTGTCAAGCCGAACTGGGGACAAGCGTCGAAAAAACCGTCGCGATGAAGGTGGCCGGCGGCTATTTGAGAGGCGTGATGGCGACCGCGGTGTTGCCGATCGTTGGACGGCGCAGCTTGAGCACATGGTTGCCATCGATCTTGAGGGCTTCCTGGGAGGTGCCCTGATCGATATCGATCCATTGCAGCAGCATTCGATCGGAGCTGCCGGTCAAATCGATCGTCACTTCGCTGGCCTCGGGTGCGGCTGGCAGGAAGATCGCGACCTGATTTCGGTCATCGGAAGCGGCGGCATAGGCCTCATTTGACTGCCGCTGTCCGAGCAAGTGATTCGCCGGGTCGATCGACCACAGAGGGATCCGTTGTTCGAGCCGTCGAGCCGCGCGGATACAGGCGTAGGCCTTGTCGTTGATCCCTAATCCCGAGTCGGGGCGGTGGAAGCGAATCGAGGCGGCTCCCGCCAGTAGATGACGCCAGAAACGCTCAATCGCATCTTGGTCGGTGTGCTTGAATTTGTTGCCATCCGCCCCGTAGGTCTTGGTTGTGTTCATGGGCCGCGGCTGCTTGGACAAGTAGTCGCGTACGTGCAGGAAATTGTTCCAGTGTCTTTCCCCGCTGTTGTGGTTATTTTGCGAGACATCGACGTAGTCATACAGTTCAGGGTGGTCGAATGTCTGACGGTGACGCTGTGCCGTGAGATCCCAGTCGTCCCACATCTCGGTCACCATCACGTTTTTTCGCTCGGCTCGTGCCCTTCGTTTGATGAACTCCGCCCAATGGCGACCCCATTCCGGTTCGGCCTTGGTCTCGTTGTCGATGCAATACAGCACGTGGTCATACGGCAGGGTATGGTCGAGCATCTTATCGACGAATCGTTCTTGGATCGCGAGCACGGCTGTGATGTTCCGTTGCTGCGGAGTTGTGAAAAAGAACGGCTGTTTGTTCGCACCAGGGTGATCAGGATAGCGCCGTGCGAACGTCGACTCGGCAAACGAATAGTTCACATTGTTCTTGGGGCTGTACGGGTGATTCTCCCATCTCTTGGAATCGTGACTTCGGCTATCGGTATAGTCGAACCGGTCCCAGACCTCGATCTGCACCACGATGTTCCGTTTGGCGGTTTCTGACAAGAGTCGCTCCAGCCGGTTCCAGTACTCGGGATTCCACTGCATCAGGTCGAACTTGCCGTTTTCCAACTGCCGGAAAGGATACGTTTCAAAGCCCCCATCCTTGCGATCGCTCATGGTGTTTCGAATGACGTTACCGCCGGCCTCGACGATCCGATCAAGCTGCGGCAAGAGTTTGTCTTTCGGCCATTGAAAGAGGTTGTCATCGTCGCTGCCGCCCAGCAACAGGATGGGCTGGCCATGTTGAGACCAGTACCAGGCGTTGGATTTCCAGGGCGCGAGATGTTCCGCGGAAGCTTGAGACATCAAAACGCCAAAGGTGATGGTAACAAGACCGATGATGACAGAAACACGCATCTTGATTCTCCGAGGAAAGAGTTACCCTCTCGGTCCACACATGCTTGGAATAGCACTACTGCGAATCGCGCCGATCATCGACGGGATGTTGCGCTTCGATTTGGTTGTCGGCAAGTGTGACGTCTCCGACGTCTTGTTCGAGGAGCACACCGGTGGTTTGTGTCCGGTCCGTTTCCGCACGTGTGTCTCGAATCGTGTTGTTTTCAAAGACCAGGTCTTTCGTTGTGCCTCGCACTCGAATCCCGGCCGTTCCTGGTTTCTTGCCGTTGTTTTCGATTGTGTTGTTCCGTAGTCGATTTCGATGCGCCGCCATACCGAGCGACTCATTCCGAAAGAACACACCGTTGGATCCGTTGTGCCGCACTGTATTTCGCTGCAGTAGGTTGTCGGTGTCCTTGTGTCCAATTGAAATTCCGAAGCGACCGTTGCCCTCGAGCACATTGTCCTCGAACAAGCCGTGCCGAACTCGCCAGCACAGAAACAAGCCATCGGTTCCGTTATCGCGAGCCACACAAGCGCGGACGGTCGGACGTTGTGAACCACTGCCTGGATGCAGCCCCAAGTCGGCGTGACCTTCGGATACGCAATCGTTCACGACCACATCGTTGGACTGTTGAAAGCTGATACCGTCCCCGTTGTAGTTGCGGACCACGCAGCCCTCAATTCTTGTTCCGAAGGCACGATACAGAAAGATGCCTCCGCCACGACAGCCGTTCAGTCTGGCGTTTGCTTGGCGATTGCCGTCGATCACGAGATCCTTGATCACGGCTCCCTCTAATTCGTAACCGCTCACCACAGGAAAAAGTGTCCCAGCTGTCGCCTTACGATGAATCATGCAATCGGCCATCAGCGGTTTGTCGATGGAAAAGGTGTTGCCGTTACGGCCGGTGATGCGTGCGACCGTGGTGTGAAATCCGCCCGCTTGACCGTCCCACACGGCCACACCTCGTCCAACGTCAAAGCCATCTGCCTCTTGAACAGTAAACTGTTGTTCTCCGAAGTCTCCGTCAATCGCGAGGAGGGCAACGACGCCATCGTCTTTCTTGAGCAGCGTCTTGCCGGGTGTCCCTTGGATCGTGACGTGAGATCGTAGGTGCAGCGAATCCCGCATCAGGAACTCGCCCGGGCCAATGAGCACCTTTCCGCCACCGAGGCCTGATACGTAATCGACGGCGGCCTGCAGTACGCGATTATCCTGCCCACGCAAATCTCCCGACTCAATCCCGACGCGAACGATCGGGCGATCTGACATCTTGGAGTGCATCTTGAGCGGCAGCTGCTGTTCTGTGGGCGGCGGCGAAAAGTCGCGTTCCAGGGCTTCATCACTTACGGCGAGGGCCGTCGTGAGTGCAACAAGGCTGAATGAGATCGAGCGAATGAATAGGATCATGGAATCGCCCTTGGAATGAGTTGTTTCGTGGGTCGACGGGCTGACGCCCAATCGTGCAACTTGACTGCGGCAAGGAATCTGAACGATTCCCATTATAGGCTCGCTCATCGCATCGTTGCATCGCGTGACAGCGCGAGCTTAGAATGCGTGTCGGCAAAGTAGCAGGCACAGTCCGTGCGTTGTCCACTTGACGAAGTTCAACGGCCGAGAGCATCTAAGTGGATTCTCCATCTGTGTCTCAGAGGGACTGTCCGTATTGCCGACGTCTCTTCAAGTCATTCCAAATACGATTCTGTGGCGATCGGCACACGGATTGTGCCTGCTACCTTCATGCATTCCAGGCAACGATGATCTGCAACTGTTCACGCCGCTTCACTGCTCTGACAACTCTCGTCGTAGCGCTCTGTTTTTCGGTCACGGACAAGCTTGTGGCGGTCGAGGTGGCGGGCAGCCGTCCGAACATTGTGTTGATGCTGTCCGACGACATGGGCTATGCCCAGCCCGGCTTCAATGGCGGCTCGAAAGAGTTGACGCCGAATATGGATCGGTTGGCGACTGAAGGCCTGAAGTTGACGCAATTTTACACGCACTCGGTGTGTGCACCGACCCGCGGAGCTCTCCTGACCGGCCGCTATGCTTTTCGAAATTGGATGGACTGGCGTTCGGAAGACTTCGGCAAGCCCAGCTATCTCAAGAAACTTGGGCTGACACTCGCGACCAACGAAGATGGCGAACAAACTCGTCGCATCCACGCGCTGGATACGAACGAGCGAACCGTGGCCGAAGCGCTCAAGGAGGTTGGCTACTTCACAGCCCTGGTGGGCAAGTGGCATTGTGGAGAATGGCTCAAGGAGCATCTGCCGATGCAACAGGGCTTCATGCATCAGTATGGGCACTATGCGTGGGGCATCGACTACAACACCTTCATGATTCCTCACAACGCTCCGGTCCCCTTCCACGTCTATGACTGGCACCGTAACGAGCAGCCGATCCAAGAGTCCGGATACTCGACCGATTTGATTGCGGCAGAGGTTGAACGCCTGATCGCTCGTCAATCGAAGGATCGTCCATTTTTCATCTATGTTCCCTTCAACGCCGTGCATGGCCCGATTGATGAGGTGCCGCGGCATGTGCAGCGTTTCGGCGCTCGCAATGCAGCTCTCAAGTGCATGGACGAAGCGATTGGTCGAATTGTTAAATCGATTGATGAACATGGTTTTTCTGAGAACACGTTGGTTATCTACACCAACGACAATGGCGGTTTGACCGAGGAGAGCAACCGGCCTTTTCGCGGCACGAAGAATACAACTTTCGAGGGAGGTGTTCGTGTGCCCTGCCTGATGAGATGGCCTGGAGTCTTCGCATCAGGCAGCTCGAGTGATGCCATGATGCACGTCACTGACTTCTTCGCCACGTTCGTCAAGCTGGCGGGTGGCAGTCTCGAGCAGGAGTTGCCGCTGGACAGCCATGACATGACCGCGACCTTGCTAGGCCAGGCGGACAACCCCAGGACGGAGATCGTTTACGAAGTCACCGGCAGCGTACGAATTCCCACGATTCGGCAGGGTGAATACAAATTAATGGGCCAGGTCCTTTACGACATCAAGCATGATCCGGGCGAGTCTCGGGATATCGCTGCCCAGCATCCCGAGATTGTGCGGCGGATGGCCGAACGTCTCGATCAGGTGAGTCAACAACGGCCACCGTTGGGCGACAAACCGTTTTTGATGCGACCCGCCTTGCCGTACGTCTACGGAATGGATGAAAACAAGAATCCGCCGCGATGGCTTGTCGAGGCTGTGGAAAAGGCCCGCAGCCAACAACCCAAGCATTGGCCGCCTGGCGAAACACCGTGGCCGCAGGCACCCGTGGCACCGCCAGCGACCGGGCGCAAATAGGCGCAATTCGAGCCGCACCTTTGCGTCACCGAATTGTCAAACAACCTACGGAAAAGGCAGAACTATGGAACTCAGATCACTTGTTTTCTGCACGCTTGCACTCGTCGCGCCACTTGCAACGGCCGCTGAGCTGACGCTTGAGAAAGGTGACCATATCTGTCTGGTTGGCAACGAGTTGGGCGAGCGGCTGCAGCATCATAACTTTTGGGAGACGCTGCTGTACCAACGATTCCCAGCCCATCAGCTTGTCGTTCGCAATTTGTGCTTTCCCGGTGATGAGCCCGATGTGCGGATTCGCTCGAAGAACTTCGGCGATCCCCATGAACATCTCAGTCACAGTCAGGCCACCGTCATCTTGTTCTTCTTCGGCTTCAACGAATCGTTTGGTGGCAGCGACGGGCTTCCGGCATTCCGGCAGAGCATCGAGCAGCTCGTCGCGACAACCAAGCAGAAGGATTACAGCGGCAAGGGCTCGCCGAGAATTGTGCTGATTTCACCCATCGCTTTCGAGAACACTGGCGATCGAAATCTGCCAGACGGTACGCAGCATAACGAGCGACTTGCAGAATACACCAAGACGCTGGCCGTCGTCGCTGAGAAATCGGGCATTGGATTTGTCGATTTGTTCACACCGACCAAGGCCTTGTTCGAAGATGATGAATCGCGTCTCACACTGAACGGCTCGCATTTGAATGAGGCCGGCTACCGAAGACTGGCCCCGATTTTTATGGCCGGTCTGTTTGGGCCGGATGGTGCAACAGAAGCCAACCCACAACTGCAAGCTGAGATCGACGACAAGAATTTCCATTGGTGGCATCGATACCGCGCCGTCAACGGTTTTTCGATTTATGGAGATCGTGGCACTGCGGGCTTCGACGGAACCTACCGAAACCGGGACGTGATGGAACGCGAACGAGAGATTCTCGACCACATGTGCAGCAACCGCGACCAACGCATCTGGGCGTTGGCACAGGGCAAAGAGGTCTCGCCCGAGGTGGACGACAGCAATACGCTGCCCTTCATCAATCCGAAAACGAACGTGGGTGGTGATAATGACCGGAATCAGAAGCGCGGCAAGCTGGGCTCGCTTGACTACCTGACAGCGGCGGAACAACAGAAACTGTTCAAGCTTGCTCCCGGTTACGAAATCAATCTCGTAGCCTCCGAAGAAACGTTTCCCGAACTGGCGAATCCCGTCGCCCTGAATTTCGACAACCGTGGCAGACTCTGGGTTTCGACGATGGCGTCCTACCCACATTGGAAACCCAAGACGCCGTTGGACGACAAACTATTGATCTTTGAGGATCACGATGGCGATGGTTCCGCGGACGAGTGCACGGTATTTGCGGGCGGATTGCATCAACCGACCGGTTTCGAACTCGGGTTCGGAGGTGTGTTCATCGCCGAGCAGCCGGATATTCTGTTCTTGAAGGACACCGACGGTGACGATGTGGCCGATGTCCGAATCCGCAAACTGGTTGGCTTTGATTCGGCCGATACGCACCATGGCATTGCTGCCTTTGAGTGGGGACCGGGCGGCCAATTGTATTTCAATGAGGGAACCTTTAAGTTCTCGCAAGTCGAGAGCCCCTATGGTTTGACTCGCCTGCACGAAGCGGGCATCTGGCGATACGATCCGCGGACGGAGAAGCTTGGTGTTCACGTCTCGATGGCGCTTTCGAATCCGTGGGGACACGTCTTCGATCCTTGGGGGCAAGACTTCATTGGCGACGCATCGCCCGGCAATAGCTATTGGGCGGCTCCTGTTTCTGGACACATCGAGTATCCGCTCAAGCATCCAGGTGGTTCGCAACATCGTCGCTTGGCCGACGAGACTGGCGGCGGACCGGAATATGGGAGTGATTACCGCTTCCCCACGTTCTATCCAAAGCGAATTCGTCCCTCAGCCGGATGTGCCATTCTCTCCAGTCGCCATTTTCCCAGCGACGTGCAAGGTAACTTTCTCATTACCAATTGCATTGGCGATCGGATGGTGCTCAATCACGAAGTGCGTGAAGAGGATTCCGGATTTGTCGGCAAAGAGGTGCCCCCGATCGTTTCGTGCCGGGATGGTAACTTCCGACCGGTGGACGTTCAGGTCGCGCCGGATGGATCACTCTATGTTGTGGATTGGCATAATGCGTTGATCGGACATCTGCAACACAACCTGCGAGATCCCAGTCGCGACCACAGTCACGGTCGAATTTGGCGGATCACCTACAAGGGACGCCCGTTGTTGAAGCCTGCCAAGATTGCCGGTGCGTCGATCGCCGCGTTACTTGAGTTGTTGAAGGAACCCGAAGATCGCACACGTTATCGCGCCCGGCGCGAGATCGCGGAGCGTCCGACCGATGACGTGATTGCCGAACTCGAATCGTGGATGGCGAAACTTGAGCCGTCGAAAGAGTACGAGCATCAGCTGTTGGAAGCGCTTTGGGTGCATCAGAGTCACAATGTGATCAATGAAGGACTGCTTAAGGAGCTGTTGAATACAGATGACCATCGTGCACGAGCGGCAGCAACGCGGGTCCTTTCGTTCTGGCTGGATCGCGTTGAGTCTCCATTTGAGTTGCTTCGGCAGCGCATCAACGACCCTCACCCACGTGTACGGCTTGAGGCCGTTCGAGCCTTGAGTTTTCTCGAAGGGGATGAGGCCATTGAGCTCGCACTCGAAGTGCTCGAACACGACATGGATGAATATCTGCAGTACACTCTCGATGAAACGATGCGTGCCTTGGAGCAAAAGCTGTGAAGCGAGCGTTGCTGTTTCGATATCGTTGGCTCGGCAGTTTGTTGGTTGTCGTGATGTGTACAGCCACGATTTCGGCGCAACACCAACATGATCACGGCGAACAAACCGAACCTGTCAAACGACCGCGGATCTTCCTCGATAAAAGTCCGCGTGTTGTTCAGTACCAACTCAAACGGTTGGATAATGCACGGTTGCTATTGGTCGAGCGTAAGACCGACGACGCCAAGTACGCTCCGGTATATGCTGCGATTTTGACCCGAGCCGGAATGTCACCGCAATATCGTGAGGAAGCGCTGGAAGCACTCGTCACGATCAACGCTTCCGACGCAGCGAGCGAGTTACTTCAGGCCCTGGCATCGATACCGATCGAAGACCAGCAGTCGCTCAGGACCGCGCGGCAGCTTGCCCGGATGCTGCTTCGCCAACCACCCTCGGTGCTGGCTCAACGCGCTGGGCTTCTGCAGTCTGCCGTGAAAAGCAACTCAAGCTTTGTTCGTGCAGTCGCTAACGCCGGATTGACAGTCGCGGGTCGAGGCGATGACGTCTGGGCTGCGACGAGCGGTAGTGACGACGCAACGAAGCTGGATTGGCTGTCCGCGGTGCCTCTGATTCCCGACGCGCAACTGCGTGGTCAGCTGCGAAGTCGCGTCGTCAGTTTTGTGGGTGACGCGAATTCGACCGAAGTTCGGCGAACGGCCATCCAGACGCTGCGATCGACCCCTGGAAGCTCGCAGGCCACATTTCAGCTTGTTGCGTCGCTTGTTTCCGACATCAAGTTGCGAGATGCGGCTGTGAAAACGCTGTTGGATGTGCCCGCCCCGCAACGCGACGCTGCAACCAGCCGAAATATCATCCTGGCGTTGCTTGAGCATGCGGAGGCAACGCCAGCTGCTCAGCGGACATCCGACGCTTTCGTCGACGCCATGCAGTTGTCCGATCAGCTGCTAGCGCGACTGCCCGTTGACGAAGCACGAACCTATCGACAGCGACTCCGTGAAATTGCCGTACGCGTCGTTCGCATTCAAACGGTCGAGGAAGAGATGCGATACGACACACCATTCTTCGCTGTTGAGGCGGGCCGCCCCGTTCAAGTGGTTCTCAAGAACGACGATCTGATGCCACACAATCTGGTGATAACCGTACCCGGCGCACTGAAGGAAGTCGCAGAATTGGGGCTGGCTGTCGGTCCCAATGGCGGTTTTCAAGGCAAGCAATACGTGCCGGACAGCGAGAAAGTCTTGCATGCCACCGATATGGTTCAACCGCATCGTCAAGTGCGCCTCACCTTTGAGGCACCGAATGAGCCAGGCGAATACCCATACGTTTGCACGTTCCCACGTCATTGGATGCGGATGTATGGAGTAATGGTTGTGGTCGAGGACCTCGATCGGTGGCTGCAGAATCCAACCCAACCGAAGGACCCCGTTGGCAGCAACCGACCATTCGTGCAGGCCTGGAACGTTGATGATCTCAAAGAGGATCTGGCGGAAGGCCTCCGAGGTCGCACAATTCAGATCGGACACCAGATCTTCGTCGAAGCGACCTGCGCACAGTGTCACAAGGTCAAGGGTGAAGGGGGCGCAGTTGGTCCCGAATTGACCGATGTCTTCAAGCGGTGGAAGGGGGCTCGCCTTGCGGTGCTACGAGAGATCGTTGAACCGTCTTATCGAATCGATCCCGAGTACGCCGTTCACCTGGTAACGACAATTGAAGGTCAAACAGTATCGGGTATCGTCAAAGCAGAGGGCAGGCAGAGTATCTCACTTCTCGACAACCCTGAGGCCACGCAACCGACCGTCATTCAGCGTCGTGATATTGATGAGATTGTAAAGACGTCCACTTCCATGATGCCAAAAGCTTTGCTTGACCGCTTCACGAAGGACGAGATCTTCGAGCTGTTGGCGTTTTTGGAATCACTCAGCCAGCAATAGCTGTCCCAGCTCTAGCCAGTAAGGATATGCCGTGTCGGATCAGCCCGAATTGCCGAAGGTTCCTCGGTCGTTTGTCGACTACTTGCGTTCGATGGGGCCAGGGATTGTGATTGCCTTGGTCTGGCTGGGTGCGGGCGATCTTGTCGACTCGGCGGTCGCCGGGGGCAACTATGGCTACGACCTGATGTGGGCACTTGTTGTGGCGCTGTTCGTGCGCTTTGTCTTTGTCAGCATCATCGCCAAATACCAACTATGTAATCAGCACGGCGAGAATGTGTTGGCGGGCATGCGGCGAATTCATCGAAGTGTGCCGGTCGTGGCGGGGCTGGCGGGCTTAATCTTCGCCCACATCTACAACTCGTTCAGCATGAAGGGTGTTGCCGAATCGATGTCCCAGCTGACCGGATACAACCATCCGCTGCACTGGGCGATTCTCTGGGCGGTGATCGCCTCGATTATCGTATTTCGGGGTCATTTCAAACAAATCAAAATCCTATTCTTCATCTTCCTGGCCTTGCTCAGTGTGTCGTTGATCGCCGTCGCAATCTGGGCGGGGCCGAAACCGCTGAAGATGATGCGGGGCATTGCCCTGTTCGAGATTCCGGAACAGCAAGGCCGGTTCGATTCGCTGTTGGTGTTGGTCTCGTTAATTGGTGCCGTCGGCGGCTCGATCGCCAATCTCCTATACCCTTACTTCATGGAGCAGAATGGTTGGCGTGGCCCGCGCTACCGGCGACTCCAGTTGTATGATCTTGCCTTCGGTACGGGCGTTGTGGTCGTGTTGAATCTTGCCGTTTGGACGGTCGGCGCTGAAGTGCTTTGGCCACGCGGGATCAAGGTGACGGACCTGGAAAGTCTGACGAATCTGATCACGGTCGTGTTGGGCGATTGGTGTGGTCCGCTGTTTTATCTGGGCGTGTTTGCAGCCACCTACAGCACAGTCATCGGAAATGCAACGGGATACGGTCTGTTGTGTACCGATGCGGTCCGAAAGTGGCAATCGGATTCCGCACCGACATCGGATCCAGGCGAGGCGCGTAAATCCAGTATCTATCGAGCGGTGGTCGTTTGGAGTCTCTTTTCTCCCATCATCTGGTCGATGCCGGGAAGTCCGGACTTCGTCACCTTGACGATTGTCGGCAACGCGGTGAGCGTCATTGTTTTGCCTCTACTGTCGATTGCCCTCTGGTACATCACCGCGCGTTCCTCCATTATCGGCGACCAATATCGGAATTCCGTGTGGGAAAACGCATTGATGTTTGTGCTAGTGACGCTCGCGTGCTGGAGCGCTTTTCAGCTGGTTCAAGGTTTCTTGGGCTGGTCATAGTTTCGCTTGCCGCAAAGCGGCGGGGCCCGTGCAGCGCAGTCCCAACGGGAAGGCGCTAGCGAAGCCCAGGGCAAGGCGACGCGTCAAGCGGCGGCGCTGCCCTGGGGACCGCGCCCATTCGCATCCATAAAAACCACCCACCAAAGCGCGTCAGTCCCAACGGGACGGCGCTAGCTATGCCCTGGGAACGCCGCGTGACAACCAACTTTGGCCCAACGCGCTTCACGCATGGCCACGCCAATTACAACACCGAAGAACGTGACTCATCATAGAAACCATCAATGAAGACCTCTTGCGCCGGCTAATGGAATCATTGAAGACATCAATGATAAGGATTGACAATTATTGGTTTTGACAATGCTCCTGGAGCGGTTACCCTTGAGATGTCATGTCAGTCGAGCGACTTCTCAGCTCTCGTCAATCCTATGGAGGGTAATCTAAGCGTGTTAACCACTAGCGTCCACTCGCCACTCGTTCACCCGCCACTCACCGTTATTGAGTCTCAGGGGATTCAGCTGCTTGGTCCGGTTCGTCAAGGCTTCGGTTCTATCCTGACGCCCGCGGCATTGTGCTTCGTCGCCAACCTGCATCGCGTGTTCCAGGCTCGTCGAAGTCGCTTGCTGCAGTCCAGTCAACCGTCCCGACAGCGGCAGTGGCCGCCCACCGCCATCCCGGACGACCTGCAAAATCGCCGCTTTCAGGTGACAGGACCTTCGGATTGCCAGACCGTCATCAATGCTCTGAACTCCGGAGCGGATTTCTACCTGGCTGATTTTGGCGATTCGAATGCGGCGACATGGGATGCGACGATACAAAGCCAGATCAACTTGCGTGACGCCATTGACGGCACGCTTGCGCACCATGATGCGATTTCGGGTGAGCAATTCCGGCTGAACGAATCGACCGCGACGCTCATCGTACGACCCCGCGGATGGCGGTTGGACGAGCAGCACCTACTTGTCGATGGTCGACCGGTGGCGGCATCGCTGTTTGATTTTGGCCTGTTCTTTTACCACAACGCGCAACGACTGGTATTTCGCGGCAATCGACCCTGTTTCTTCATTCCGGAGATGGAGAACGAGGTTGAAGCGGATCTTTGGAAGGCCGTCTTTCAGCGGGCCCAGCGTGACCGCAACATCGCGCAAGGGACGATCGAGGTGATCGCGTCGTTGCCCCGTTAGCCAGTCCGCATTATCTATCGCTCGCTCCAGCTTTTTTGATTTCGCCACGGTCTGAGCGAGTTGATTCGCACTCGTGTCGTTGATACGCTCGGTTCTGCAAAGCTGACTTTAGATGCAGAAAGGCCACCGAGCGGGGTGTGTGATGAGCGGAATCTGGCTCAAGACTCTTGCGTTATCTCTGACGCTGGTGTTGTTGCCTGGGAAAGTCCTGGCTGAGGTAACGCGTTTCGAAATTGTGTCACGCGAGCCGTTCGCAGGGGGCAAGTCGTTTGGCAAGACCGGACCCTACGAACGGATCGTGGGACGTGTCTACTACGAGCTTGATCCGGCCCTACCTCAGAACAAGAACGTGGTCGACTTGAAGTTGGTCAGGCGCAAGGCAAACGGAAGGGTCGGGCTTTACGGCGATCTATTCATTCTCGCTCCCGTGGATTTGCGTAAAGGCAATCGCGCGGTCCTCTACGACGTCAACAATCGCGGCAACAAACTCGCGATGCGGTTCTTCAACCTGGCGAAATCGACCAATGATCCGTCGACAGCCGATGACGCTGGCGATGGGTTTCTGATGCGGCAAGGGTTCACGATCGTTTGGAGCGGATGGGATGGTGAGCTTCTACCTGGAAACGATCGATTGCGACTTGCGCCGCCCGTGATTCGATCCGATCCCCCGATGACTGGAATGGTACGATGTGAAATCGTGCCGAAGAAAAGCGATCTGAATCGCATTGTTGTGAATTGGGCGAACCACGGGTCGTATTGGCCTACTCCCGCAGGACTCGAAACTGCGACCTTGACCCATCGCGTACGGGCCTTGGACAAACGCGTACCCATCCCACGTCGAGAGTGGTCGATTCATGTCAGCCAGGTCGACAGTGATTCGCCCAGTCAATTGCCCAAAGTCGAGTTGGAGCTGCCATCCGGGCTGAAACGAGGTCAAATCTACGAGCTGATTTACGAAGCGCAGGATCCGCTCGTGCACGGAACATGTTTTACGGCCTTGCGAGATCTGATTTCCGCGTTAAAGCATGGGATCGGTGAGAATCATCCGTTGCTTCTCGACGGACAGCCACTGATTGAGCGTGCCCACGGTTTTGGTGTTTCGCAAAGCGGACGCTTTCTACGTGAGTTCGTTTATTGGGGATTTAACGAGGACGAACAGGGTCGGCAGGTGTTGGACGGTGTCATTCCACATGTGTCTGGCGGCGGACAGGGATCTTTTAATCATCGTTTTGCACAGCCGACCAGACACGTGACTCAACATGACCACCATGACTATCCTGCGGATCGATTTCCATTTGCTTACGAGACACAGACGGACCCTTTGTCCGATCAGACCGACGGTATTTTGCGACGAGCCTTGGACAGCGACACGGCTCCACGCGTGATGCACACCCAGTCGGCAGCCGAATACTGGACACGCAGTGGCTCGCTGGCTCACACCAATCCAATGGGGCTGCGTGATGCCCAGCCGCCGAACGAAGTTAGGGTCTATCTGTTTGGTGGCACGCAACATGGTCCGGGATCGTATCCACCAAGCCGCGGCGACGGCAAGAATTTGGCGAACCCGGCTGACTACCGTCCTTTTTTGCGTGCTTTGCTGTTGGCTTTAGACCGATGGGTGAGTGATGACGTCGAGCCGCCCACGAGTGTTTATCCAACCATCGGAAATGGCGACCTCGTTGCCTGGGACCAATCGTCCACAGGTTTTCCCATGCTGCCGAACGTCGACTATCCAGAGGTGATCCAGCAGCCGTCTTATTGGGACCTGGGACCGCGATGGTTGGAGCAACGCATCATTGATGTTCAGCCACCCAAGTCGCGCGGTGACTACCGAGTGCTCGTGCCTCGCTGTGATTCAGACGGCAACGAGCTGGGCTGTCTCTTGCCAGCGGAAGTTGCCGTTCCGATTGCCACCTACACCGGCTGGAATCTGCGCAGCAAGTCGGCAGGCGCCGAAGGCGAACTGGTCAGTCTTGTGGGTTCCTATCTGCCGTTTGCCGTGACGAAGGCCGAACGAGAGCCAAGTGGCGATCCACGCCCTTCGCTTGAAGAACGGTACGGTACGCTGGAGGAATACATGCAACGGTTCACGGCGGCCTGTCGTCAATTGCAAGGCGACGGGTACATGCTGGCCGAGGATGTTCCACGCGTGATCGATCGACAGCGACAGCGTGTCGAGCCACTGTTCCAAGCCATCCCGTAGTTGATCCTACGCGGTTGGCGTTCGTGCGCTTTTCGTCGCGTAGCGAGATCATTTGATGGACTGAGACGCAGACGCAGGAAATACACAATGAGATTTTTGCCTATCCTGATGGTCATCTGCCTGACGCTGCAGACCGGTTTGTCAGCCGCAGATCGCCCCAACATCGTAGTGATCCTGGCCGACGATCTCGGTTACGGAGATGTGGGCTGCTACAACCACGATTCAAAAATACCGACGCCCAACTTGGATCGAATGGCGGCGCAGGGAATGCGTTTCACCGACGCGCATAGCCCGTGCACCGTTTGTACTCCGACGCGATACAGCTTGCTGACCGGGCAGATGGCGTTTCGCGTACCGCGTGGCGGTCGCGTCTTCACCGGAGCTGGCGGACCTTCCCTAATTTCACCGGACCGTCTCACGTTGCCCAAGATGTTGCGAGACAGCGGCTACACGACCGCCTGCTTCGGTAAATGGCATGTTGGTCTCACTTTTTATGACGAGCAGGGCCAGCCGATTCACAAAGATGGCATGGAGCCCATTTCGCGCATCGATTTTTCGCGTGCCATCGACGGCGGACCCATCGATTGTGGCTTTGATCACTTCTTCGGCACGGCTTGTTGTCCCACGACCGATTGGCTGTACGCCTATATTGATGGCAACAGAATCCCTGTCCCACCGACCGAGCTGTTGGACCGTGGACCGCTCCCAAAGCATCCTTACGCTAACGACAATCGACGCGGTATGGTGGCGCCTGATTTCGACCTCGAGGAAGTCGACCTGGTGTTCTTGAACAAGAGCAAGGCGTTCTTGGAAGCACATCACAAGCAATCACCTGATCAGCCTTTCCTTCTGTTTCACTCGATGCAGGCGGTCCACTTGCCGTCTTTTCCGGCGGACCAGTTCCAAGGAAGGACCCAGTCGGGTCCGCATGGCGACTTCATCTTTGAGTTGGACTATATCGTGGGCGAACTCTTGGCGACGCTCGATCGACTCGAGATAGCCGACGAAACGATCGTCATTTTCTCCAGTGACAACGGACCCGAAGTTCCGACCGTCTATCACATGCGTCGCGACCATGAGCACGACGGAGCTCGGCCCTGGCGGGGAATGAAGCGAGACAATTGGGAAGGCGGTCATCGAGTACCGATGATTGTCCGCTGGCCCGGGAAGGTGCAGGCTGACTCGACGACCGATCAGATCGTTTCGTTGACCGATGTGATGGCGACCCTGGCGGAAATCGTTGGAGCGGACCTTCCGAACAACGCGGCAGAAGACAGTTTCAGCATGCTTCCGATTTTCTTGGGTCAGGACACAGGTCCGATACGTCCGTATATTTTGCAGCAGGGGTTTGGCGGCGCCCGCTACCTCGCGGTTCGTCGCGGACCTTGGAAGTATCTTGCTCACACGGGTTCAGGTGGGAATCGGTACGAGAAGCACCGGCTCCTTGACCAGTATCGATTGCCCGAAACCGCACCGGGCGCGCCCGCTCAGCTCTATAATCTTGAGACGGATCCGGGTGAAACCACCAATCTCTATTTCGAGCGTCCGCAGATCGCGCAGCAGCTCAAGTCGCTCCTCGAGGAATCGATTGAGAGTGGGCGGAGTCGGCCTGCTGGCCAGTGATGCCAGTTGCGGTCGCTGGATGAAGCCGAAGCACGCGTGGGACCCAGCTGCTATAGCGTTCGAAAGCTTCGGATCCCCGTTACGCGGGCGATATGCACGGCGTTGTCATCCTGGTATCGTGGATCAGAAAGCTGCGGGTCCACTTTACTCATCGGGCCTCACGTTCTATTCCAATCATCCGGGAGAATCGTCGATGCATAGATCGATCTTTGTTGCGATGGCAGTGGCTATCGTTTGCCAGGTGGGCTGTAACCGCAGCGGTGGCGATTCCAGTGACGGCTCGTTGAGGATCGCCGTTGTTCCCAAAGCGACGGGCGGTGAATTCTGGGAGACGGTGGAAAGTGGAGCACGCGATGCGGCCAAAGAACTGGGCGTTGAGATCAAATGGGAGGGGACTCTGACCGAGACAGAGATTTCCGAACAGAATCGAATTATCGAGAATATGGTCAACCTTGGTGTTGATGGAATGGCCGTCGCACCGCTGAACGCGAAGGCCACGCGTAAGTCGATCGCCGGTGCGGTCGATGCAGGCATTCCGGTTGTCGTCTTTGACTCGGCGGTCGATGGAGACGCGCACGTCTGTTTTGTCGCCACCAACAACAAACAGGGCGGAATGCTGGGTGCACAACGGATGATCGATTTGTTCGGTGACAAGAAGGCCGATGTGTTAGTGATCCGCTTCTTGCAAGGGACGGGCAGCACCGAGGCGCGAGTCACGGGATTCATCGAGCAGGCCGAGGCGGCCGGCTTCAACATCGTTGGCGACCCTTACACCGAAGACGGCACCGTCGCGGGAGCCAAGAAGACGGCGTCCAACACGCTCGAAGGCCTCATCCGAGACAACAAGTTGAACGTCGATGGGATTTTTGCCTGCAATCTGTATTCTGCGCTCGGAATGGCCGCCGCGCTGGACGACCTCCGCAAAAGCGGCATTGAGGTCAACGCGAAGTTTGTTGGCTTCGACACTTCACCCGAGCTCATCAAAGGCTTGCAAGAAGGCAGTATTGATGCGCTCGTCGCACAGAATCCTAAGCATATGGGCTACCTTGCCGTGGAAACAATCGTGAAACACTTGAAAGACGAGGCGATTGATCCGATCATCGACACCGGCGTAGAAGTTGTCACGAAGGAGCGGCTTGAGAACGAACCGGAGATTCGTCAATTGGTCGGGATGGAATAGCGTGTCGTGAGTCGGCGAGTCGATCCCGCGTTGGGGTGTTGGGCCGGCTTGCTCCGCAACCTCAGGTCCAACGGGTCGCTTCATCGATCGGACCTGATAACTCATCTAGTGATCATATGTCGCTTTCGACGGAACAATCAAATCCTCGCTTGATCATGTCAGGCGTACGCAAGAGCTTTGGGGCAACACACGCCTTGCGTGGCGTCGAACTGGAAGTGCGTCGAGCAGAGGTCCACGCGCTGGTTGGCGAAAATGGTGCGGGCAAGAGTACGCTGACAAAGATCCTATCCGGTGCACATGTTCCGGACGGTGGATCAATGATGCTGGATGGCGAGACTTATCGCCCGAAGAATCCATTGCACGCACGCAACACGGGTGTGGCGATGATCTATCAAGAGCTTTCGCTCGCGCCTCACCTGTCCGTCATGGAGAATATCTTGTTGGGGATTGAACCGACGAGCGGTCCGTTTGTGCGTTGGAGCGAGATGCGCAAACGTGCCACCGAGGCGCTGCGCGAAGTGGGTGTGGATGCTGTCTCGCCTGACACCAAAGTAAAGCAGCTTCCAATCGCCCGCCAACAGTTAGTCGAGATTGCGCGTGCGGTTGCGATGCAGTGTCGCGTATTGGTACTGGATGAACCGACGAGCAGTTTGACGCAGAAAGACATTGAAAGTCTGTTCTCGCTCATCCGTCGATTGAAGGCTAAGGGCATCTCGGTCATCTACATTTCGCATTTCCTTGAAGAAGTGCAGGAGATCTCGGATCGATTCACCGTGCTTCGCGATGGTGAGACCGTCGGAGGTGGGATCACGTCTGAGACGAAGGTAAGCGATATCATTGCCTTGATGGTCGGTCGTGATGTCGACGACCTTTATCCCCGCTCCGAACGCCAATCGGGTGATGTCGTGTTGGAGCTGCATGGCGTGTCGGGTCGGCCGTTGCCAGTCGAGGCGTCATTTGATCTTCGCCAGGGCGAGGTATTGGGGATTGCTGGTTTGGTCGGTGCGGGGCGAACCGAATTGGTGCGAGCGATCTTCGGTCTGGACAAGGTGGCTCGTGGAGAGGTAAAGCTGGGTGCCTACTCGGGTCCGGCTTCCCCGGCGGGTCGATGGCGTCAGGCAGTCGGACTGGTCAGTGAGGATCGCAAACAAGAGGGTCTGGCGGTCGGGCTGAGCATCGCCGACAACATGACGTTGCCCCGACTCGAGGGCCTTGGCCGCTGGCGATTCGTGTTCCCCTCATGGCAAAACAAAGCGGCTCAGCCTTGGATCCAGCGGTTGGCGATCCGATGCAGATCACCCGCTCAACGGGTTGATGCTTTGTCCGGTGGCAACCAGCAGAAGGTTGCACTAGCGCGTTTGTTGCACGCGGACGTTGACGTGTTGCTGTTGGATGAGCCGACGCGCGGTATCGATGTGGGTTCAAAAGCTCAGATCTACCAGCTGATCAATCAACTCACTTTAGGCGATGACAAGAGAGGTCGGCCGCCAAAAGCCGTGCTGATGATTAGTAGCTATTTGCCCGAGTTACTTGGAGTCTGCGATCGGATCGCGGTCATGCGTCGAGGAAGACTCAGTGAAACTCGCAAAGTTGAAGAGTGGGACGAGCATCAGTTGATGCTGGTCGCCACCGGTCAGGAATAACACGATGGCGCGGGCGTCTCTTTCCGAGCAACAAAAGGGTCCGATCGGACGATTCGACACACTTGGCCGATTCGTTGCCTTGATCCTGGTGTTCACCTTCTTCACAGTGCTTGTTGAAGACTGGCGTTTCTGCACACCTCGAAATCTCGAGAATATCGCTCGGCAGAGCGCCGTTTATGGGACGGCTGCACTCGGCATGACGATTGTCATTATCAGCGCTGGTATTGATCTTTCCGTCGGTTCGGTCATTGCCCTCACGGTCGTCGTGGTTGCCGGGGTGCTGAACCTCAGTACCGAGGTTGTGGATGGTGATTCGACGCAAACTGTGTACCTGATTCACCGTTGGCCGACGTTGCTGCCGATTATGGCGGTCGCCATCGGTGTGCTTGCCGCTACCGTGGCGGGATTGGCCAACGGCTTGGCGATTGTTGGACTGCGCTTAGTGCCGTTCATCGTGACGCTCGGGACGATGGGCATTGTGCGAGGTCTCGCCAAAGGAATCGCAGACGAGAAGGATATCTATCCGCCGACCGACACGTGGATTTCTTCGCTCATGGACCCGACGCTGACAAGTAAGTCACGGGCTTGGATGATCCTACCGCCAGGCATTTGGATCTTGATCGTGGCAGCGTTGTTTGCGTGGGCTTTGCTACGCTACACTCGCCTTGGACGGCACATCTTTGCGATCGGCTCGAATGCCGAGACAGCTCGCTTGTGTGGTGTGCCGGTGGCGCGGACGAAGATTTGCGTCTACATGCTTGCTGGTTTCTTTGCGGGATTGGCCGGCCTGATGCAGTTTTCGTTCATCAGTGGCATCGGACAACCCACGACCGCCGTCTCCTATGAGTTGTTCGTGATCGCCGCCGTCGTGATCGGCGGAGGCAGCCTCATGGGTGGTGAGGGCTCGATCCTTGGAAGTGTGATCGGTGCCTTGACGATCACCATTCTCTACATGGGTGGGCAGCAAATGGGCTGGCCAAAGTGGGTGCAAGAGATGGTGATTGGAGGAATCATCATCGGTGCAGTCGCCGTGGACCAGATTCGACATCGGCGGAGTAGGTAAGGCGGGCGTTGACTTCGCTAGTCGACAAACCCAACGAGTTCGCCGCTGCAACGCGGATCCTGTAGTTTGTGGATCGCTCTTTGCTCCAATTGACGGATTCGCTCGCGAGTGACTTGGAAGATGTAAGCGACCTGCTCGAGCGTGTAGTTGTAGCCGTCGCCCAAACCGAAACGCAGTTTGATGATCTCTCGCTCACGCCAGTTCAGATTCTCTTCCAGCAGTCGTTCCATGCGACGCTCCAGCATGTGCTGAGCGGCACCTTCGGCCGGCGTGTCTTCGTCTTCATGAGCAAGTAGTTGGCCAAACTCGGCCTCGTCGCCTTTGCCAACCGATTCGTGCAGACTCAACGGGTTGCTATTCATTCTTAGCACGGCCCGGGCTTGCTCGACCGACACATCAGCGGCTCTGGCCGTCTCTTCAATCGACGGCTCGCGATGGAGTTGTTGGAATTGATCTCCGTAGATCTTGCGAATGCGTGCGATCTCCTGGGTCATGTGGCAAGGCACGCGAATGGTCCGACTTTGTTCAGCGATGGCTCGAGAGATGGCCTGACGAATCCACCACGTCGCATATGTGCAAAACTTGAATCCACGCCGGTACTCAAACTTGTCGACTGCTCGCATCAGCCCGGCGTTTCCCTCCTGGATCAGATCCAGAAAACTCACGCCCCGATTGCGATATCGTTTGGCGACGGAGACCACAAGCCGCAGGTTTCCCTCGCTCAGTCCTCGCTTTGCCTTGTCATACCCAGTACGCGCGATTTTCATCGTACGCATCCGACGCGCCAGTCCCGCCGGCGATTGCTGAAGTCGCTCTAAGATTCCTCGTAGTTCTTCGGCTTCGCCTTCCGTCAGCGGCGGTGACCCGTTGACGCCTTTTCGCTTGCCGTGACCATTTGAAGAATTGCGTTTGGATTGACCATTCGAGCCGTTTTGCCGTCGCACCAGCGCATCAACTCGGCGGCTGTCGCTGATAAGCGTTTCGTAATACGGCTCCAAATGCTCCAGCCGCAGACCCAACTCTTCAACCAAACGCACGGCTCGACGACGTCGTCGATTCAGACGCCGCCAGAGCTTGCGGCGTTTGCCGGCCGCGCGGGTTTCCGTTGCGATCGCATAGTCCTGCTCGTTCAACTCAAGTAGAGCTTCTAAGGTGCGGAGATTATGGGGCAGACGACCGAGAATTTGGTGCTTCTCCAACCGATCGGTGAGGGAGACATGAATTGCCCGATCAAACGATAGTTCACCTGAGTGGACACGTTTGAGCTGGTCAACCGCCGCTCGCAACACGAAGGCGGATTCAAGCAATAGCTTGCGAAAACGGCTGCGATTACATTCGACGGCTTTCGCCAGATCCAGTTCCTGCTCGCGTGTGAGCAGCGGGATGGCGGCGATTTCGCAAAGATAGGCGCGGACCGGATCTTGCGCCGGCGACTCCTGCGGACTGCCTTTCGAGATGAATTCTGTTTGATATTCTGCGTATTGGATCATTTTCTTTTGCCCAAAACTAATGAATGGCCCGCACCAGGTGCGTGTCTTGGCTGGACGCCAGCCGTCGACCTGTTGGGTTCGCTGCCGGCGGTAAGAATTGTCCGATTTCCCTGGCGCCGATGATGCAGCGCCCCGTGCCCCGCGTCCCCATCGCCACTGCAGCCGTGGGTGGGTTCGTGTTCGCCGTGATGTTCACGAACGATAAATCGGACGATCATGGAAATTCTATGCGTGGGCTCGTGAGAGGCAATCTTTGGCGGAATGAAGGTGGGATGGTGTTGATGTCTGATTTCAATAAACAATGAAGCTTCCGTATCCGACGACTCGTTCTTTGCTGCCGGCTGTGTCACCGGAGTTTTGCAGAGCGATGGTCTTAACGTGTAGTTCGCGTCTCTTGGCGACCTTCAGCAGTCCACCAATGGCAGCGTAGCCACAGGCACGGTCGGCGTTGAGCTGCCGCGCTTGGCATCGTTCAATGACGTGCGACGTCTCGCTGTCGATCCCGCGCGCGGTCGCATAGTCATGAAAGTGGCTCAGGTCTGAACTCACGACCACCAAGGTCTCAGCATCATCCCAGAGCAATTCGAATACGTCGGCCACCTCGCTTGCATTGGATTGGCCAACGGCGAGCGGAACGATGCTGAACTCCCTCAAGGTCATCTGAAGGAAAGGCAATTGCACTTCCAAGCTGTATTCGTCCTGATGTGCCTCGTCCGTCAGATGGACCTGCGGCAACCTGAGGACGGAATGGACCGACTGGGTGTCGACGGGAACGAGCCCCAAGGGAGTCTCGAATTCCTCGTCACGGCTCGCGGCCAAGCCGTACAGTGGCCAGTGATGTGACGGTCCAACGATCACGACTCGCTTGACGATGCTTTGAACGGGTCGCAGCAAAGCGTAAGCACTGGCAGCCACGACGCCGGAATACTGATATCCCGCGTGGGGAACGATCAATGCTTTGGGGTAGGGTCCGGTCACATCGGCAGCACGCAGCGCGTCACTGACGGCGTGCCGTAGCGCGACCGCATCGGCCGGATAGAACCGACCAGCGGCGGTTGGCATTCGAATGTTCTTGACGGCCCCATGCATATCGCGATCCCTACCTCAATGCGCTCCGCCGGCTTAGCGTCGCACGTTTCGTGCCAATTGAAGGGAAGGTCCGAATTATGATTGGCGACCGGCGAGGCTCCGCGCTTGGGGCCCAAGCGGCACTCGACGGCATGTGTTTTGCACCTTGTTGACGCTGGATAATTCCTGTACGAGCTTCCGATGCAATGCAGCTCGACAATTCGGTTGGTCACCTGCTGGGGAACCTCGCCACCCTCTGCCTCTCTGTGGTGGTGTGCGGATGTGGATCAGTTGCGAGCCATCACGACCCCCTTTGGTCTGGGGTGCCACGCATGAAACGGACCAGCAGTCTTGACCGCAGCGGACGGATTGACCAGGGTCGTCTGTCTGGCACTAGGCAAAGTGATCGGCGCTTATGAACGACGTTGATGGGTTTTCAAGAAGGCGAGTGAAACCATGCGGTATTCCGACGAAAGCTATGATCTGCGCATCGAACTAGACACCAAGGGCTATGAGCTATCCGCCGAAACCATCAGACACATGGAGGAAGATCTGGACACACTGCGAAAGCTCGTGGCGGACTTTCCAGTGTCCAACTTGTACATCACGATTGTGCATCATTCGCGTAGCGACGACTTCCATGTAAAGACCAGTCTAGCGTTGCCCGGCAAGACTTTGTTTACCGGCGATCGAGACGCACGGATCCATCCGGCCTACGAAAGATGCGTGCGCAAGCTGGTCAAGAAAGTTGAAACCTACAAACGGCGCATGAGCGGAGACGCCGAGAAAGCCAAGTTGGCCGGCGGTACCCACCATCGGCTCGAGCCAACTCGCGAATTGGATATCGCGGCGTTGAACCATGCTGTCGAAAACAACGACTACGCACGCTTCCGCCAAGCTGTCGACATGTTCGAGGAGGGCTTGACCGTCCGCATTGGGCGTTGGATCCAACGCTATCCTGAGGTGGCAGCGCGATTGGGCGAAGACTTTACGATCTCGGACATTGTCGAAGATGTATTCCTGAATGCCTTCCAGGAGTTTTCACAGCGATCAAACAACGAAGTCCCACCTGGCGTTTGGTTTGAGGGTCTGATCGATCCCACCCTACAATCGCTACTGCAATCGCCCGATGAAGAGTTTGCCAACATCAGTTTTGCAAGATCGGTGCTGAAAGATTGAGGCGTTGCGCGCAGCTCGACCAGCAAGCAAGTCCATGGGTCGAATATCGAACTGAACTCCTCAATCACCGACATGGTCGATGATTTGTAGAGCTCTGTAGGCCGCGGTCGGCGCCGTGATTTCGGGTTCCGCTGTTTCCAGTGCTGCGAGTACCGGTGTTGTGATATTCGCATGTCCGCGTTGGCCGAGATGATGGATGACGTGATGAGCACTCTTGCAGAATTCGATCGACCGCGCTCGTTTGAGGAGTCCGCTCAGCGTCGTGACAAGTCCAACATCGCCCAATTCGATCAGTCCCTCGGCGGCGAGCCATCGAATGTTCTCGTCGTCATCTTCCAGGCTATGCATAAGCGCCGGTGCCGCGACGGGATCCGCGATCTCGGAGAGTGCTTTGGCCGCTTCCCAGCGGACCTGGTTGCGCGGATCCACAAGCTGCCGCACAAGTGCCCGCGTGACCTCGGGACTTCCGATGCCTACAAGTTGCTCGCGCGATTGCTGACGCGTTGCGGGGTCATCGCTGGCAAGCTGCTGGACAAGTGCATTGACTTCTTGCGTTTCTCTGTTTTCGTTCATATTTCTCGTCTCCCATTGCCTCCGAAGCATGAACCTCGACACATGTCGTGCCTGCGCACCGAGATGTGAACAGACACTATCGATTACCGGGGATCAGAACCCCACTCCTCCATGGGTCCCTTTCCCCAGGGCGTGATCGTAATGCAGTTCTCGACTCCTGATATCCCATGGGCGGTCCAGGCGATACGTTCGACGGCGTCGTGCTCCGCATGAGTGGCGACGTCGCCGGTTAGAATCACGTTTTGTTGATCGACTTCCACCGTGATGCCCACCGAACGGATCAATGCGTTACGGCGAATGGCCTCCTCGATTTCATGCTTGATCTGATCGGTCCCTTTACGCTTCTCAGCCGCGGGGCGAGCAGCCGCCAAATACATACTGTTGGTGACGCCGCGCGCGCCAATCAGGTGTCGGACCGCTCGTTCTGCGGCCTCCATCTGGAAGCGATGGTCTGTCGTTCCCTCCAGCGTGATCCAGCCATCTCGCACCGTGACCTGAAGCCGCTGGTCCGGTGTCTTTGCATCCCACTGCAGCGCGTGTACCGCTGCGGCTGCCAAATGCTCGTCATCGCGTTGATGGCTGTCGTTCGGGCGAACTTCAATCTCGTTCGCAACGGCTCGAACGCCGTGGACGTGTTTGGTCACCTTTTCGGCCGTGTACTTCTCGGTGTGCGTGGGAACATGTCCCGTCAAGGTCACGATACCGTCGGCGTTGGTGACTCCGATCTGCGACGCGTCGACACTCGGTTCCCAGTCGAGCTCGTGCAGGATGTCGAGTTGCAGGTCAACATCGGTTTTCATAGTAGGCCTCTTCTGGACCCGCCACGATGTTGGCTCCCGCCTAGATATTAAATAGCAATTTCCGTACCGTTCGATCGCAGTTGCGGCGGATGTTCGAGGCTGTCTGGAACGTGCAAAAGCCTGCCAGCGTGACTTGCCCGAAGTTGCTGGCGGGGATGCGACAATCCGGGCTTGGCGTTCAAGAGATGAGGCGAAGCCGGGCCCTTGGTGTGATGCCCTCGGCCTCTCGCAACCGCTGGCCGGCCTCGTCGGGAGTGCGGCAACGCCCAGCTCCTGTGCCTTCCTTGCCGTTCCGCGAGCGAGCTGTGACACACCTTCCACTCAGCCACGCGGGGTACGATCCGATCTTCGATAAAGACCGGACCACACTCGGCCGTTCAAGCCAATTCTGTGCCGCGTGGACGCTCGGTCGCGCAAAGCACATCCACGCGTGAAGAGCTTCGGCCGCAACCGCTACATCTCGATTTCGTAACCCTTGCGGTAGCGTCGCGCGAGCATGTTGTTGGCTTGGTCATCGCCAACGATCTGTTCGGCTGCCGCATCCCATTGGACTTCGCGACCAAGGCGCGCGGAGATTCCGGCGAGATGGCAGACGTTGAGCATCTTCATGTGCGACTGCACGTCTGAAATCGGTTCATCGCGAGTTTTGACACAGTGGAAGAAGTTTGCCCAATGGGCTTTCCGTTCGTTGAATTCCATGGGCAAGCCTTTGTAGGCGGCTTGAATGGTGCCCTCGGGAAGCGGGTCGTCTTGAAGCGCTTCGACCGGCGCTCCCACAAGTCGACCGCGGTTGACCATGATGCGACCCTTTGTGCCTTCGATTAACACGCCGTTTCCTGCATTTTGAATGATCATGGTCGTATCACCAGGAAACTTGACTTGGAAGGAGAAGCGGGTCGCCGTGTTGTAACGATCTTTCTGAACCGGGTAGCCATCCTTGAACTCGACTGGATGTTCAGCACTACCGCCGATCGAAAGCGGACTGTCATCCTGACCATTCATCGCAAGTGCCCACATCGCGATATCGACATGGTGCGCACCCCAGTCGGTTAGCTTGCCGCCTGAGTACTCATACCACCAGCGAAACTCGTAGTGAGCATTAGTGTGTGCACGTCGTCGAGCCTTCAGATACCGGTATTCGACTTTGGGTGCCGGTCCCAGCCAACGATCCCAATCTAGACCTTCGGGCACGTCGACGACGGGGATCGGAGGGCTGCTCGGTGCGCCACCAATCGAAACCGTCATGCGATTGATCTTGCCCAGTCG
>CAJHYQ010000981.1_pt1 | contig 34435 bp, 23 predicted proteins | sample 9198721 | NCBI WGS metagenome assembly CAJHYQ01 (sample SAMEA7708357, study PRJEB35096) | sediment metagenome | biome: marine neritic benthic zone biome [ENVO:01000025]; feature: sediment [ENVO:00002007]; material: shallow marine sediment [ENVO:03000034] sea grass bed [ENVO_01000059] ... | reverse complement strand
TGTACGGTCGCCAATCGGTGTTTGGTGGCGGTTCGGATTGGGGATTCGTTTTCAACTACGGCAATCGAACGGGAAGCGACTACGAGGCTGGCAATGGTCGCAACATTCCGGCCAGCTACCAAGCGCAGAATTTCCTGTGGCAATCCGGTTTTGACATCGATCCGTACTCGACGTTGGAGTTCCGCTACAACCGTCTAGATCAAACCGATACGGAATACGCGGGTCAGTTCTTCGACATTAACTTCCTGATGACGGACGGTTTCACTCTGGCCTATACCTCCGAGTCGCCCTGCCGCCCGTGGGATCATCTCAGAGTGGCGGGGTGGTACAACCGAACGCGATTTGCCGGAGACACAACGAATCCAAGCAAGACCAACTTCAACGTGATCAATCGCGTCGAGGCGGCGCTCGGTCTAACACCGCCTGAGAATCTGGTGGGCCTGACCAACGGTGCATTGACGTCGACCGGATTTCGCAGTGCGGTAGCGTTTGGCGAGGCCGAATCGTGGCAGCTGACCGTGGGATCGGATTTTCAGTATGTGAAGCAAGGCCTCAACGAACAGTTTCGCATCACGCAGTTGGCTGGCGTTACTGAGTTCATGACGAACATGCCGCGATCTCGATCATTTGATCCAGGCCTGTTCGCGGAATGGACCATGCCACTTCGCGAGTATTGGACCACGTCGATCGGCGCTCGAGCCGACTGGGTACACACCACCGCACTGGCAACCGATCTTCGCTTGGACACTTCGCTGACGGATGATCCAGAGAATCTGACACAGAACGACACCTTGTATGCGTTCTATTTGATCAACGAACTGAAACTGACCGACACTTGGCGAGCCCGCATCGGGATGGGGCACGCCCAGCGCAATCCGACCTTGATTGAACGCTATGCCGACGGCCTTTTCTTGGGAATCATTCAGAGTGGTTTCAGTCGAGTGATCGGAAACCCGGCGCTCGACAAGGAACGAGCCTGGCAGGTTGACGCGACGCTGGAGGGCGAGAGTTTTGGCTGGCGTAGTCGGGCGAGTGGCTTCCACAGCTGGATCATCGACTACATCACCTACACCGGAAACGTCATTAACGACCCATCGGGTGCACGGCTACTTCGCACAATCAACACGGACTTGGCCACACTAACCGGCTGCGAACTCTATGTCGACCGACCGATCACCTCACGATTCACGGTTTACGGGTCGGTTCAGTATGTCGATGGACGCGATCGCGAGATCAACGCGCCCTTAAATTCGATCTCACCTTTCGAGGGTCGAGCTGGCTTGCAGTTGTTCGACCGCACGGGCGGTGACTGCTGGGGAGTCGATTTTGGAGCGAGGATCGTCGACAACCAAGATCGGCTCGGCGCGCTCCGCATTGGCACGACGACGGTTGTGGACGTGATTCCGTTGGAGCTACCGACGGCCGGATTCTCCGTCTTCCACATTCGCGGGTATTGGAACGTCACAAAGAACCTGCACGTCGTCGCGGGCATCGACAACCTGCTTGACCGCAACTATCTCCAGCATCTGAGTCTCCGCCTACCCGACCAAGCGCAATTCGTCGGCACCCAAGTCCTCGACCCCGGCATCACGCCATACGTCAACATTGAGTGGACACATTAGCGATAGGTGGCAGGTCGTATCGGGCGCCGTTGGGGCAATGGCAACGGCATTTCCGGGAGGGCGAGGCTCCTGCCGAGCCGAATGCGTTTTGCGGCTCGGCAGGAGCCTCGCCTCCCGTTCGCGCCTCGCCCTCTGGTCGGCGCCTCGCGCCACGTTTTCGATCGTGCTGCGGTCAGGTTCCCTCTCCCCCACATCCGACAAGATTTGGGGGAGAGGGCCAGGATGAGGGGGCAACATCACCGTCGACCCGGCCAAGAATCCTGGGACTCGCGTCCCATGCTACCCCTTGCCGTCGCGTCGCGACTCCGAAGTGTGTGGCAGTGCAACGACCTCTGTCAGCGCATCAAACACGGTCGCGCTGGCGGTGATGATTCCGTTGGATCGTAGGCTCAGCGCTGATCCCGTCTCGTCGCAGCAGCGTCCACCCGCTTCGTTCACGATCAGCCAACCCGCGGCAAAATCCCAGGGCGCAAGTCGATACTCGAAGAATCCCTGCATGCGACCGCACGCTACCCACGTCAAGTCAAGCGCCGCCGCTCCCATCCTCCGTATGCCGCGAATGTTCCGCTGAAATAGACGAGCGATCGAATCGAGGGTCAACTGTACGACCTCACCGCGTTCATAAAAAAACCCCGTCGCGATCAAGCAGTCCGTCAAGCCGTCTGGCTGCGAAACGCGTATCCGTTTTCCGTTCAGGTAGGCTCCCTCGCCTTTGACCGCCGAGAAAAGCTCGTTGCGAGACGGATCCAAAACGACGCCGACCTGTACTTCACCGCGGTACGCATACGCAATCGAAACGCAGTAATGCGGAATCCCGTGCGCATAGTTGTTCGTTGCATCGAGTGGATCGACCACCCAAAGATGTTCGGCACTGGCGTCGCCCGTCGACTCGCCCTCCTCACGCATGATGCGATGATCGGGAAAGTGCTGTGCGATGATTTCAGAAACTCGTGTCTCCGACTCGTAGTCAGCTTGGGTCACCAGATTCTGGGTGGACTTCTGATGCACTTCGGCGGTGCCAAAGTGCCGAACTAGAATCTCAGCAGAGGAAAGCGCCGCAGATTCTGCGACTTTCAGGATGCGCTGGACGTCGGTCATGTTGTGCGGTCACGGTTCAAGTTTGAGGTGATAGATTCCCGGCCGGCATATTCTTGCGTGTTTGCTGGTGGTTGGTCTATGGCCATCTCTAGCTTGAACTGGAACTTTGATCCTCAAGAGTGGCGTAAAGCTCGGATCGCATTGAGGAGTTTGGGCCTGAGCGGATAGGGTGAGGGGGAAGTTGATGATGTCTCTTGCCTTGGCAGGACAAGAAGATAAGCACCCTCACCCTGGCCCCCCTGGCCCTCTCCCCCCAAATCCTGACGGATGTGGGGGAGAGGGTACCTCACCGCCCCCCTTGCCCTGGCGTTGCTGCGGCTTGCTGCCCCCTCACTCCATGACCGCAGCACGCCAGGTTACGTGCCTGACCACAAAATTCTTGGTCAGGATGAGATTCGGGTAGAAACAACACGGGGTGGGATGGGCCCGAAAACAATTCGGACCCGGTCCCACCCCTTCGGTGCGATTGGCGACCACAGCCGATGAGGAAACTGATGGGGTCGCTACCACGCCCCTTTCCCACGCTTGGTTGCCGCCCCGAATGTTGATTAAGTGGCAAAGACGACGTCGATCGCTCGATCGTCTAAGCCGTAGATACTACGCTCATGTGCGAAATCCAAGTCGTCGAGCGATGTCTTGGTATCGCCGTTGAAGTCACCCTGCATCCAGCCGGATCGGCCACCTTGGAGTTTGCCGGCCTCGAGGATCATGGAAACATCTTGACTATTGAATACGCCGTCAAGATTTGCGTCACCATAGGTGCCTCCCGCAAGTCGGACAACAAGATCAACATCGCGGCGGTCGATCGTGCCATCTCGATTCACGTCAATCGAACCTAGTGGCGGTCCACACGTGTTTCCAGACGCTCCCGCCCAACAATTCACGATGTCGATATCCATGTGATCAACAGTTCCGTCCTTGTTGATATCGCCATCCGGATCGTAGGTGGAATTCTCGAACATGTACACGATATCAGCAGCATCGAATTCGCCGTCCCCATTGAAGTCGCCTGTCTGCCAGGTCGAGTTTCCATGGAGATCATCTTGGAACTGATTGTGCACAAAGAGTTTGTTGAGGTCGCTGGAATCGAACTTCCCGTCGTAGTTCGCATCACCAGGCGTCGTGCGAAGGAAACTGGCAAGTTCATGCACGTCCTCACGTGAGAGCACACCATCTTGGTCCAAGTCCATCGCTGCGTGATACGGGTTGGCACCCCCATCCGGCCCAATCCATCGGTTGATGGTGTTCAAATCACTAATGTCCACAACCCCGTCAGCGTTGTAGTCTGCGTCCAACAGACCTTCAACGGGCGAAATTGCTGACAACACCGTTCTCGATTCAAGCGGCTCTTGAATCAAAAGCCGTCGAGCACTCCTCGTGGGTCGCCGATGCTTCTTCGTCCCCCTGGATCGGAACAGACCCCCTTGCCTTGCTAATGCTGAAGTCGCCATAACCACACCCCCTTTCTAGTTAATGTGACAGCGTGACATCTCCTGCCACAGTTAGTTAATCAACGAATCAACGGATGGCCCGACAGGCTCCCACTGATTTTTTTGCGGGTCTGGGAAAGCCGAGAAGGATGGCAGATGTCCGCCGCGCGCGGATCAACGCAGAGCGGGGAACCAGGAAATGGTTTATCGAGCCTGAGGCGAAAATGGTCTCTCTAGGCACCAATGCCTATAATTAGGGCCGCGGTGCGAGCTGCCTGTAGATGCGGAGCCGACTTCGAGGCGAGGGTTGGTTTGCATCGGCGTTTTGGGGGACGCCATGGCCAGTTTGAAATCATCTGAAAGTGGCCGATCTAGCCGCTGGAGCTTGGAATCCGGCTCGACACTCATCGGTCGTGACCGGCGGTGTGAAGTGATGCTCGACGCAAGGACCGTCAGTCGGCGGCACGCCGAGATCTACTTGGATGGCGATGTGTACTTCCTTGTTGATCGTGATAGTCGTGCCGGAACGAAATTGAATGGCTCGCGACTATGCGCCAACCGTCCGTATCGCCTGCAAGCACACGATACCATCGAAATCTGCGAATACATTTTCAATTTCGAGGACAGCGAATCCACCGATTCCTTTGAAGACGGCTCTGTGACGGATTGGATCCACGCGCTGTTGGATGCGGACGCGGAAGTGGATGAACAGCAACAGCAGTTGTGGGATCGATACTTTCATCGGCTCGTCGATTTCGCCCGAGTTCGTCTAGGCGATGCACCGGCTGGCTCGGAAGACGAGGAAGATGTGGCCATCCGCGCGCTCAGCTGCTTTTTCCGTGGAGCCAGCGCCGGTCGTTTCCCGAATCTGAAAGATCGACACGGACTCTGGCAGCTGTTAACCACGATTACAGCGCGACAGGCCTCCAATCAACGCAAAAAAGAAAACACGCAGAAGCGCGGTGGCGGTCGGGTTTGGACGGAAACCACGGTCTATCCGGCGGAAGGTGACTCCAGCCAGGACCCTCGGGGAATCTACAGCTTGAGCGCGGGTGAGCCACCCCCTGATTTCCTCGTGGAGATGTCAGAACAGTGCAACTTGCTGCTGGCACAATTGCCGGATGAACTTAAGGAGATCGCGCGCTACAAACTCGAGGGCTTCAGCCACGCCGAAATCGCAGCCAAGATTGGAAAGGTTGAACGCACGGTCGAACGCAGGCTGCGCGAGATTCGCCGCATCTGGTCTGCTCATATCCAGTGAATGTGCATCCTATGACTAACAGCCCTCAGCTGAATGACGGGTTGGGTTGACCGTCATCTGTGATCAACGCGCAATTTGGGGCTACTTTTCGTGTCTCGACCACCGTATGCTGTCTCTCGTCGACACAGACCTGGTCCGGGAGCCCCAACATGTCAACTTCCAATCGGCGACGATTCATCACTCAAGTTGCGGCCGGAACCACCGGCCTGCTAACCTGCTCTGCACTCTCAGCGGCCGATCAGCCACGCATTCGCGTCGGTCAAATTGGCACCAAACATGGCCATGCGTCGGGACAGATGTCGACGATCCGTCGCTTCTCAAATGTCTTTGAAGTGGTCGGCGTGGTCGAGCCGGACATCTCACAACGAGAGCGTGTGACAAACGAGGCAGCCTACCGAGGGTTGCCGTTCATGACGGAAGAGCAGTTGCTACGCGTCGACGGGTTGCAGGCGGTCGCCGTCGAAACAGAAGTCCAGCACCTGGTGCCAACGGCAAAGCGGTGCGCCGATCGCAAACTCCACGTCTTCCTTGATAAGCCACCCGGGGATTCACTTGATGATTTTACTGCCTTGGTCAAGCAGCTTGAAGCAAACAAGCGTGTAATGCAGATGGGCTATATGCTGCGTCACAATCCCAGCTTTGAGCTGACGTTTCATGGCGTACGCCAAGGTTGGCTGGGTCCGGTCTTCTCAATCCATGCGGAAATGAGCAAGCGGATCAACAACGACCGACGTGAACAATATGCCGCATTTCGTGGAGGATCCATGTTCGAGTTGGGGTGTCATTTGCTGGATCCGATTCATACCATCCTGGGACCGCCCAAGAATGTCTCGTCGCATCTGCTGCATTCCCGGACCAACAGAGATGATTTGGCCGATCATGTCGTCGGTGTCTTGGACTACGACCAGGCCAATGTCGTCGTGCGCAGCTCGCTGAACGAAGCCAACGGATTCGCTCGTCGTCAGTTCGTCGTGTTTGGACAAAATGGAACAATTGAAATCCATCCGTTGGAGTCAAATCAAATCACGCTGACTTTGAATGAGGCTCGTGGCGATTACAAAGTAGGTACGCAGACAATCAAACATCAGAAGCAAGGCCGCTACGACGGACTCTGGCTTGCGTTTGCCGATGCGATCCACGGCAAAGCACCGTTAGCGTACGGGCCCGACCACAATTTGGCCGTGCACAAAACGCTGCTTGAGGTTTGCCAGATGGTGTAACTGCTCGAAAGCTGCGGCTCGGTTGGTCGCGGGGACGCTGCAGAAAAAGCTAGCGAGTGTCGACCTTTCCCCACTGCTTGTCCAACCGCTGCGGTGAAATCTTGATGGCCGTGCCAAGAGGCTGAGCGAAAAGCGAGACGCGCAGTTCTTCGACCATCCAACGATATTCTTCCAGCTCCGGATCGAATCGACCCACCTCGCGGTTCTTCGCCTGTTGCGCTGTGAAGCGATCCCAATGCGGTGTGATCTGATCCTGTCCCTCGCGGTCACGCGCCTCACCGCCGCCGGCCAGCTTGTCGAGCCGGTAGACGATCGCATTCAAATAGCGGGGGAATTGCTGAATCCACATCCACGGAACATGTCGCAAGAAGTCGTCGGCGAACAACTCGGCCATCTGGATGCTAATGTCGTTTCGCATGTCAGACCATCGCGTCGACGTGGCCTGCTCGAAAGCCAATCGAGCTTTGTGATATGCCTCGAACATCGCGGGAACGAGCGGCGTTAGCTCTTGGGTGGCCACGGCGATGCGTTCCACCGCATTTTCCACCGACGCTGCAAACTGCTCTTCCGATCGAGGCACCGGACGCCGATGAACAAAAGCCAAGTCAGTGATTCGGTCCTGTAGATGGTTCTTGAGCGTATCTGCATCCAGTAGCGAGGCGGACCACAAACAGCACTCATCCCATCTTGGCAGGTGTCGCACCTGAACTCGCAGTGACTTGCGATTCGCAATTGTGTAGAGCCGAATCAGCCCTTGTCGAGTATCGTGAGCCGCCTGCACCGGCGAATCCAACAGCCGTAACGCGACAGAATCTCCGGCATCAATCAGTGCCGGATAAGCATTGATGGTAATTCCATGTTGTTCAAGCGGAACATCCTTCGGAAAGTCACCGAAATCCCACTCCGTTATCCCCTCGCGCGTCCACTCTTCGTGAGCCAAGCTGCTTGCGTCATCGTCTGTGTTCGACCGCAACGTTTGGCGCAACTGTTCGAGATCACGTCCTGAGTGCTGAACCTCGCCGACATCGTCTACCACACGAATGTTGATATTCAAATGACGGGGAAGTTTTGTGAGGTCAAAGTCGCTGGGTGCGACGCGTTCGCCCGAGCGTTGACGCAAGTGGCCTGCCAGTGTAGCCAATAAATCGCCTTGGCCGAAATCGATCTCGGCAGCGATCTCCCGGGCCGTATCGGGCACAGGCACGAAGTTCCGTCGCAACGACTTCGGCAACGATCGAATCAACGCAACGACTTTCTCTTCTAATAAACCCGGAACGAGCCAGCCCATTCGATGATCCAGCAGCTGCCCCACAGCCTTGGAGGGCACAACCAACGTGACTCCATCGTCATCAGCATCAGCCTGGAAGTTGTACTTCACAGGTAAGGTCATCGCGCCGATTTCCATCTGACTGGGGAACGAGTCGGCGTGGTCGGCTGATCCCTGAAGATCGACGAAGTCCTCGACTCGCATCCGCAGACTCGCTTCATCACCCTCGGGTGACTTGAGCCAGCGGCGCAACGACGCAACATCGTAGACGTGGTCGGGCAATCGCTGATCGTAAAAGGCAAAGAACGAATAGTCGTCGAGCACGTACTCGCGGCGTCGAGTTTTGGCGGCCAGGCCCGTGATCTCAGCTCGAATCTGCTCGTTGTGCCGGAAGAACTTATCTCGAATCTGGGCTTGTTGATCGACGAGGCCGGCTTCGATAAAAATCCGACGCGACTCGGCCATATTGATCTTGCCGTATCGCACTCGTCGCTTCGTGACAACGGGCATACCGAACATCGAAACCTTTTCGTACGCCATCACGGAGTTTGATTTGCGGTGCCAGTGCGGATCGCTGTAGCTGCGTTTGAGTAGGTGTTCAGCCAGACTCTCGATCCAAGTCGGGCTGATCCGAGCGACGGTGCGCGCGTAACGACGGGAAGTCTCAATCAGCTCAGCGCTCACCACCCACTGTTTTCTCGAACGCACGAGCCCGGATCCCGGCCACAACACAAGCTGCAGACCGCCAGCACCCGAATACTCACGCTCATTCGTTTTGTAGGCGACTCCCGACAACAACCCGGCCAACAGCGAGCGATGCAACGCAGCATAGTCGGGTCCCTGGCTATTTCTCCGCACGTGGCGACGACCGACGAGGTCCAACAACTGGCGGTGGATCTCCGTCCACTCGCGCATGCGATTGTATGAGAGAAAGTTCTGGCGACAGGCCTTTCGCAGCTGGCTACGCGATACTGTTTCGCGCAGATGATGATAGAAATCCCAGATCTTGAGGTAACTGAGGAAGTCCGAGTCCGTATCAAGGAACTGCTCGTGCCGTTGATCGGCCTGTTGCTGTTTATCGTAGGGCCGTTCGCGCGGATCCTGAATTTCCAGCGCCGCCGCAATAATCAAGACCTCGCCCAAACAACCCTCGGATTGAGCGGCCAAGATCATGCGGCCGATCCGCGGATCGACGGGCATGCGAGCCAATTGGCGACCGATCGGTGTGAGACGACGATGAGCGTCTACGGCACCAATTTCAAAAAGCGTTTTGTAGCCGTCGCGGATCGTCTCCGGCCGTGGAGGATCCAAGAACGGAATCTCCTCGATTTCGCCCAGCCGCAGTGTTTTCGCCTGCAGGATGACGGCAGCCAGATTCGTGCGCCGGATCTCAGGTGTCGTGTACTCGTCACGCCGCTGAAACTCTTCTTCATCGAACAAGCGAATACAGATCCCTGGGCCCACTCGTCCACAGCGCCCCATACGTTGGTTGGCCGAAGCCTGCGAAACCGCCTCAATGGGAAGCCGCTGCACTTTGGAGCGAGGCGAGTAGCGACTGATCCTTGCAGTTCCGGTATCGATCACGTAGCGCACGTCGGGTACCGTCAACGATGACTCGGCTACATTCGTACTTAGAACAATGCGGCGATATTCCGACGGTTGAAAAATCCGATTCTGCTCAGCCGCCGAGAGGCGGGCGTACAGCGGCAGGACTTCGGTCGTGCGTGATCCATCGCCCGCAAACGTCTCAGCGCGTAAACGACGCGCGGCCTCACGAATGTCGCGCTCCGTTGGCAAGAAAACCAGCATGTGACCTCGATCGATTTCGGCCAACTCGTGGGCCGCAGCAACGATCCCGTCAATCGCGTCGCACTCTTCTCCTTCAGCGTCGACCAGCGGACGATAGTGCACGTCCACCGGATAGGTTCTTCCCGATACCGCAATGATCGGAGCGTTCCCCGTCTGGTCAGCAAAGTGTTCGCTAAACCTCTCGGCGTCAATCGTTGCCGATGTGATTATCAGTCGCAGCTCGGGCCGCTTGGACAGCAGTCCTCTCAAATAGCCAATTAAGAAGTCAATGTTGATCGAGCGCTCGTGCGCTTCGTCAAGAATGATCAGATCGTACTGGTCGAGGAATCGATCGCCTTGCGTTTCGGCCAGCAGAATACCGTCGGTCATCAATTTGATAAACGTCTGGGGATTGGTCTTGTCCGTAAAGCGGATCTTAAAACCAACCTGCTCACCAAGCGGCACTTTCAATTCGTCGGCCACCCTCGAGGCAATGCTTCGAGCCGCAATCCTGCGCGGCTGCGTATGACCAATCATGCCTTTGATGCCGTACCCGACCGACATCGCGATCTTCGGCAATTGGGTCGATTTGCCAGATCCCGTTTCGCCAGCAACGACAACAACCTGTCGTTGTTGGATCGCTTCGGCGATTTCTTCCCGCCGATCGTGAATCGGGAGTGATCCATCAAACTGAATCATCGGCCGCCGCCTAGAACGTTCGTCGCATCGTTGGACCGACGCATCGATGTCGCGGGCCAGTTTGCCGAGCTTTTTTTCGTCGCCCTCACCCTTCTGAAGGGATAGCTGGCGCAGCCGTCGACGCAAAGCGTGGCGATCGCACGACATTGCCTGCTCGAGCCTATTCCGGAGTTGGACGAGTCCGCTCATGAACGTCTAAACTGAAATGTAAACGGCAAACATGTGGTAACAGTTAAGCTATAGCGTCGTTCCCCGTACTCGGTTAAGTTTGCATCTGACGGGAGACGCGCGATATCAATTCAAGGGGAACAGGATGGGGATGCGAATTAGAATCGGAAACCGGCAGGCGAGGCGAGCTACTATGAGAATCATGATCGGGTTGACACTTGCCGTAGTAATTTGCCAGGCGATCGTCGACGAGTCCAGTGCAGACGATTGGCCGCAGTGGCTCGGACCGCAGCGTGACAGCGTGTGGCGCGAATCCGGGATACTCGACAAGTTTCCCGCGAACGGTCCGAAGATCAAGTGGAGGGCGGATATTTCAGGTGGTTTCGCGGGTCCAGCCGTCGCCCGCGGCCGCGTGTTCGTTACGGATTACGTCACGGACGGGGATCAGGCACCGGATCCTGATAAGCGAAGTGATCTGCAAGGCACCGAACGCGTGCTGTGCTTTGATGCGGCGACCGGGCAACTGCTTTGGAAACACGAATACCCGTGTGCCTACCAGATTTCTTTTCCAGCGGGCCCACGCTGCACACCTACCGTAGATGGAGAGTTTGTGTTCACCCTGGGTTCGGAAGGTGACCTTAGATGTTTACAAATTAAGCAAGGTAAGCTCGTCTGGGAACGAAACTTTAAACGTGATTTTCAAGCAGAAACTCCAATCTGGGGCTTTTGCGGACATCCTTTAATCGAAGGTGACAGTTTGTTCTGCGTGGCGGGCGGCCCCGAAGCACTAGCGGTCGCTCTGAACAAGAGAACCGGTGAGACAATATGGAAGGCACTCAATGCCGAACAAACCGGCTATTGTCCGCCGACGATGATCGACGCTGGCGGCACAAAGCAATTGCTGATCTGGCACGCCGAGTCGCTCAACAGCCTCGATCCGAGCAGCGGCAAAGTCTATTGGTCGGAGCCGCTGACGCCGAACTATGGAATGGCGATCGCAACACCGCGCGTCGCAAACAACATTCTTTTCGTCGGGGGAATCGTGAACACTTCGATGGCACTTGATCTGGACACCGATCGCCCCGCGGCGAAAGTCAGGTGGATCGGTGAAAAGGAACGAGGAATCGATCCGGTGCACAGCACGCCTGTGATCAAGGACGGCTTTATGTACGGTGTCAATCGACGAGGCAAGCTCAGCTGTGTCAATCTCGACACGGGCGAAATCGTCTGGTCGACCTTTGAGTTAATGCCAACCGACCGCGGAGCTCAATCGGGAACCATCTTTATCGTAGCGGCCGAGGAGAAATTCTATTTGTTCACAGATTCGGGCGAGCTGGTGATCGCGAAGCTGTCGCCAGCTGGATTCGATATGATTGATCGAACGAAGGTCATCCAGCCCACTGGCGATGCCTTTGACCGGACCGTGGTTTGGAATCATCCGGCTTTTGCTCAACGCTGTATGTTTGTCCGCAATGACAAAGAACTGATTTGCGTTTCCTTGGCGGCGGACGACAATTAAACTTTGCTAAGAGTCGCTTCTCACCCATTTCGAACGACGAAAGAAAACCCGATGATCAAACCACAAGTGGTTTTGGTGGTCAGTCTTCTGTGCTCTCAGGCGGTCCTGGCCCAACGATTCGATCGGTTCGCGCTGGCCCGCAACAAGATGGTCGAAGACTACATTGTCTCGGCCGACATCAGGAATGTCCGTGTCATCTCCGCGATGCGGGCAACGCCGCGACATGAGTTTATTCCGACAAGGCAGCGACATTTGGCCTATTTCGATATGGCCATTCCGATCGGTCATGGCCAAACGATCTCTCCGCCTTACATCGTGGCCTTCATGACAGCCCAACTCGATCCACAGCCGAGCGATCGTGTGCTTGAAATCGGAACTGGAAGCGGGTATCAGGCGGCAGTTCTCAGTCCGTTGGTTAAGGACGTGTTCACGATCGAGATTGTCGAGCCGCTTGGGCGGACGGCGGCGTTAAATTTACAGCGTCTTGGCTATCGCAATGTGCACCCCAAGATCGGCGATGGTTTCGCGGGGTGGGAAGAGAACGCTCCGTTCAACAAGATCATTGTGACCTGTTCGCCGGAAAACATACCTCAACCGCTAATTGACCAGCTGACTGAAGGTGGACAAATCATTGTGCCGATCGGTGAACGCTTTCAACAGACGCTTTGTCGATTCGTAAAGGTCGGTGGCAAGTTGCAACGAGAGCATTTGCAGGCGACTTTCTTCGTACCGATGACGGGCGAGGCGGAAGCGCAACGTGAGGTCAAGGAAGACCCGACCGAGGTTCAAATCGTCGAGGGTAGCTTTGAGACCAAGAGCGAGAGTGATGATTCGCCAGCCGGCTGGTACTATGTGCGACAGGGGGTCGTCCGCGCCGATTCAGCAGCCCCCGATGGACAGAACATCTTGGCATTGACCAATTCGAACCCGGGACGGAGCGCACATGCGCTGCAGGCCATTGGTGTGGATGGATCAAAAGTGAGGCAGATCGAGGTCGCTATTTCGGCTCGCGGACAGTCGGTGCAACCCGGCCCCGATCGATCCAACTACGCCCACTTCATCGTCGAATTCTACGGCGAAAACCGCGCCCCCGTCGGTCAACAGATGATCGGCCCCTGGCGTGGCACCTTCGATTGGAGACGCGATACACGCCGCATTACGGTACCTTCACGAGCCAAACTGGCGGTTGTCGGTGTCGGGCTGTTTGGTGCGACCGGCCAATTGGATGTTGACAACATCGTCGTATCGGTCGCGACCGATCGCCGGCGAGCGCGTCGTCGTCGGTAATGATGGGCGAGTTGCCATTCGTGGAGCGTGGCTACCCAACCGATCGCCACTTCATGAAACTATGGACGCAACATCTCGACTCGGTATCGCTCCATAACATCCGTACGCAGCAGTAACCCGACGAGTTTGCGTTCGTCGCCGACACCTTCCTGAACAGGTAAGGTTTCGACATCACGACTGCCAAAGTCGCGGAGCGCTTCGAGCAGATTCTCGTTGGGTGACACTGCGATTGGGACCATCAGCGCAATGTCATCCGCATTGACCAGATGTGGAGCTGTGTCGGTATCGAGCACGCGATGCAGATCCTCTGGACGGATGATCCCCACTAAGCGTCCATCGTCGTCCATCACCGGCAGACTCTCGATATGTGAGTTGGAACGAGCCACATCGATGATTCGTGTGAGATCATCGGTGTGTCGAACCGTGGGAAACTTCGTGATCATGACGTCTCGCACCATGATGTGTTCGACGCGATGCATGTCGTGTCCGCGCGCTATGATCTCACCTCGTCGACTGAGCTTCTTGTGATAGATGCTTTCCGGATCGATCGACCGCGCCAGGATACTCGCCAGCCCAGCGGCTGCCATGATGGGCAGGATGATGTAGTAGTTATTCGTAAGCTCGTAGACGATGAGAATCGCGCTGAGCACGCCCTGAGTCGTTCCGGCGACCACCGCCCCCATGCCCACGATTGCGTACACGCCTGGACTTGCACTGAATTCCGGCACGACCAGATTGCAAATCAATCCGAAGGCGGCACCGAGCGTGGCTCCCAAGAATAGAGACGGCGCGAACACACCACCTGAGCCACCTCCGCTGAGAGTGATGCTGGTGAGAATTGGTTTGAGAAAGGCCAGCGGCAATAGCCACCACAACTCCTTGACCATCTGCTCTCGATTCAAGTAGATCCCTCGATCACGAGCTGACGTATTAACCGCGTTGGTTTGCTCGCCCTCCGCGGGCGCAGCTGCCGCAGTCGGCTGCTGACCTTCCTCAGCTGCGACCTTTTCTAGGTGCAGCGCATGGCGGACGACTGGGTATCCAACACCAAATAAGGGAGGCGTCCGATGCTCGGTTTCGGCGGCTGGCGGATTCATTGGGTAGAGCACGCCGCACAAGCCAACGATCAATCCCATCACCAGCGCACGCACGAGGACGTTGGGCAAATACTTCTCGCCGAGATCTTCAATCCAATACAGCACTTTGACGAACGAGACTGCAGCAATTCCGCAGCAGAGGCCCAAGAGCAGATAAGAGGGTAACTGCGACCACGAGCCGACATAGCGGTAGTCGATGTCGGGGAAGGCAGCGTTCAGGCCATACTCGCCAATGTGTGTTTGGACGACATTTGACAGAACACTGGCGATCACGATGGGCGTCATGCTCTCAACCGCGAAGCTGCCCAAGATGATCTCGCTGGCGAAAATGACACCGGCTAGCGGAGCGTTGAATGTCGCACTGATGCCAGCGGCCGCACCGGAGGCAACCAGGACCTTGATATTCGGCGCCGACAACCGAAAGGCCTGACCGGCGGTACTTCCCAGCGACGAGCCGATTTGCACGATCGGTCCTTCACGACCAACCGAACCACCCGTGCCAATACACAAGGCACTCGCGAAGACCTTCACCAGCGAAACCCGAGGACGAATCACACCATCATGCCGCGCTACCGCCGTAATCACTTCAGGAACGCCGTGACCCTGAGCTTCGGGCGCAAAACGACGCGTCAGCCACGACACGACGAGCAGTCCAGCAGCCGGCAACAAGCAAACGCCGATCCACCAGAAAGAGTTATGGTCGGTCTTCTCGACCAGGGAGTCGACGGTGCTGGCCGATACGAATTCGATCAACAGTGTGAACAGCGATGCGCCGGCGCCGGCCAGTACTCCGATGATACCCGCCAAGACGATCGTCAGCGGCAGCGCCCGCACGCTGCCGCGTTGCCAGCGCTGCAATAGCCATGACGGAATCGCGGCGGGCCATCGAGCATTCAACAAACTAAACATTCCGAACCATTTCACAAGTTGACCGAGCCGCATCAGCAGAAAGGTCGAACGTCGCGTGGGCATTTGCCATTGCCAATCGGGACGTCGCTCCCCAGGGAAAGGCAACAGCGTCCTCCGCGACCTCGGGCTCGGTGAGTCACGAAGGCCATCAGGAGGCCAAACAGATCTCACAGTGACGGACCGAGCGGATTTAGAACCCTTTACCGTAGACCGCAACTGGCCTTCGTTCAAGGACCCACCTGGTAGTTCGATCAACTTCTCAAGCCTCAGCGTGGTACTTTGACCGGGAGACCGCCTACAGCCTATGCTCGCGAGCGGTTTGTTAACCATCCGTCGGCGAATTGAGATCAACGAAAGGAGAAAGGAATGTTACGGACAACTTGGACAGTGCCTGCTTGGATGATGCTGGGAGTCATGTTTGGAATGCTACCGGCCGTGCGACCTGCCGCCGCCAGTCCACGAAGCTGGATTTCGGCCGAGGCGAAAGCGGTCGCCAAACAAGCTCGCAACAAGACGAAGGCCCGGCTCCCAAAGTATTTCGCCCAGCTCAAGCTGGACGACGAACAACGTCAGCAGATTCTCGAGATCCAGAAGAAGTACGCGGCTCAACTCAGCACGAAGCAGGAGTTGATGGACGCAACACGCAAAGAACTGGATCGGCTGAAAAAGGATCAAGAGCGCGACTATAACCGTGTCCTGAAGACGGCGCAAAAACGACGTTTAAAGGAACTGCGGAATCGGTCCAAGCGCTCGGCAACGACAAAGACCAAGCGGCGGTAGACCGGTGGTCCTGGGCGGGGTGGCGACACTGAGTCAACCGCCGCAATGCACGGCCAGCCGGTCGCTTTAAGTCGTCAGGCTCAGTTGACGTTGGCAGTGCCGCTATGACAGCAAGTTCGGCTATCACCGTCCTTGCATCTGCTTGCGGCGGATCCGATCCGTGCCACCGCCGCGGCAGACTGCCCCCGCGCCGTTGCGTTCAAGAGAAAAGAAAAAATCGGTTGCTGCTTTTTGAGCGACCTAGTAATCTCACGCCCCCTGGTGAGATGACGTCTGGGGCGTCTGACTTTAGGTGCGCGATTGCGGTCCGCGTCACCCACCCGAGTGCGCGGCGGATCACGTTGCGCGATGTCGGATCGTGCGTCGACCCAAGGTCGCGAGTTTCAGCAATCGGAATAATTTGACATTTCGATAAAGTCGAAACTGTTGCCGTGTCGAAAAGCAGACCAGCCTGTTCACCTACTTTGTGAAAGAGGATGGAACCTATGAGCAAAGTCGCCTTGATCACCGGAATCACCGGTCAAGACGGTTCGTATCTTGCCGAGCTTCTACTAAGCAAGAACTACGAAGTGCACGGAGTTATCCGACATAGCAGCACTGAAAGCTTCAGCCGGATCGAGCACTTGCGAGATCGAATCACACTGGAAACCGCGGAGCTCACGGATCAACAGTCGTTGACCACGCTCATCGAGAAGGTTCAGCCCGATGAAATCTACAATCTTGGAGCGATGAGCTTCGTGCCGGTCAGCTGGCAACAGCCGATTCATACGGCGCAAGTCAACAGCCTGGGAACTCTCCGCGTGCTGGAAGCCATTCGGGCATGTAATCCCGACATCCGTTTTTACCAAGCTAGTAGCAGCGAGATGTATGGGCACGTTGTTGAGACACCTCAGAGCGAAACGACTCGTTTCTATCCGAGAAGCCCGTATGCGGTGTCAAAAGTCTTCAGTCATCACATTACGGTCAACTATCGCGAAAGCTTTGGCATCTTTGCCTGCAGTGGCATCCTGTTTAACCACGAGTCACCTCGTCGTGGACTCGAGTTTGTTACTCGGAAGGCGACTCATGCGGCAGCACGCATCAAACTCGGTTTGCAAGACAAATTGCATCTGGGTAACCTCGACGCCCGTCGTGACTGGGGTTTTGCCGGCGACTACGTCGAAGCGATGTGGCTCATGCTGCAACAAGACGAAGCGGACGATTACGTCGTTGGCACCGGCGAGACCACGCGGGTTGGCGACTTCGTGAATGTTGTCTTCGAACACCTGGGGCTCGACCCCCAGGAACATGTTGTCATCGACCCGAAGTTCTACCGGCCAGCCGAGGTGAATCTGCTGTTGGCTGACCCTTCGAAGGCGATGACAAAACTTGGGTGGAAGCCCAAGACAGACGTTCGACAGCTGGCCAAGATGATGGCCGAGCACGATCTGCAGCTCGCGTCCCTCGAGGCAAACGCTCCGTCCATGCAGCAAAGGAAGGCTGCCTAGTTCGTACTCCTGGTTGGATCACTCGAATCGAAAGGTGCAAAAGAATGGGAACGCTCAAGAATCGCCGCGTTTTGGTCACTGGCGGAGCCGGCTTTCTGGGGCAAGCCCTTTGCGACAAACTTCGAGATTTCCACCCGGCCAAGATCATCGTGCCGCGCAGCCAACAGTACGATCTGCGTGAAGCCGACGCGATCAATCAGCTGTTGGCCGACACTCGCCCTGACATCATCATTCACCTGGCAGCCGTCGTCGGCGGCATCGGAGCCAACCGAGAGAATCCAGGGCGTTACTTCTACGACAATTCCATCATGGGTATCCAGCTGATGGAAATGGCGCGACGCTGCGGCATCGAAAAATATGTCCAGGTCGGTACGATCTGCATGTATCCCAAATTCACGCCCGTTCCCTTCCGCGAAGAGGATCTGTGGATTGGGTACCCTGAAGAAACCAACGCGCCGTATGGATTGGCCAAAAAAATGCTGCTCGTCCAAGCCCAGGCCTATCGGCAACAGTACGGGATGAACGCTGTGACGCTGTTGCCTGTGAACCTCTACGGTCCTCGTGATAATTTCGACCTACATTCCAGCCATGTCATCCCGGCACTGATTCGCAAGGTTCTGGAGGCCAAGCAAGCCGGTGACAAGTACGTCGAAGCGTGGGGCACCGGACAAGCATCTCGCGAATTTATCTACGTTGACGACGCAGCTGAAGGTATCGCCATCGCGGCCGACTGCTACGACAAACCGGATCCGGTTAATCTCGGGTCCGGTTACGAAATCACCATTCGTGATCTAACAGAAGCGATCGTCGAGCTATGTGGCTTCCCCGGCGAGATCCGCTGGGACCGCTCAAAGCCCGACGGCCAGCCACGTCGATGTCTCGACACGTCACGCGCGAAACAAGAATTTGGGTTTGTGGCAAACACGAAGCTGCGTGACGGTCTCCTCAACACCATTCGCTGGTACGAGCAATCGACCGCGGTCCGCCGAGCGGCCTAGCCGACCCAATCTCCCCGGCGATCGGATAAACGACCCGATCGTGCGCCCGGTTGGCGGCTTCGTCTTTTGTGGTGTGACCTTCCCGGGCCGGTCTTTGCTATGGCCCGTTGCGGCTGAGCTCTGTAGGCACAACGGTCCGGCCTACGTAACGGTGAACGCAAATGGATCCGCATCCGCGCTCGCCACTCAAATCAACCTGCCGCTCGCTTACCAGCGAGCCTTTGGATCACTTGTCGTCGCTCTTCGATGGTTTGACGCTGGCGTTGGATGATCTCTTGCTGACGATCGCATCGCTGCGAATTCTGCATCACATTGAGCCAATTGACCGAATGCTTGCGTGAGTACTCTTCCAACGCCGGCTTGGCTGCGGTGGGAAAGAACGCGATCACATCGTTCACAACCATCACTTCGTGACAATCGCTCAGCGACTGCAACGAAGTGAGAATTGCATGACATCCGGGCCACTGACTGGTTTCGTGTGGCTCGGGTGGCGGGCACAAAAAGAGTCTCGCGTCGTCGATCAGAATAATACTCTGCTGATCAAGACGCTGGATGGCTGCCAGTTCTTCGAGCAACGGACATTGAGATGTTTCGCCGGAAGTTCCGGCAGCGACGCACCAATGCGCGTCGAGCCAATACAATACGCTTCGCAAGCTCAGTTCCAGCCTCAGTTGGGCAAGCACATGGGCCGACTGCTCGCAGTAGAGATGGACGTGGCTTTGAAGAGCGAATCGCTGTTGTGTCTTTTCGTATAGCTCTTGCGATAGCTCGACCGAGTACACTTCGGAGAAGAGTTCGCCGACATTTGCAATCGTGTCGCCTTCGAACGTTCCGGTTTCGACCAAGACGTCTAGAGGCAGCGACGCCTTCAGACACTCGACCAGCTTGCGATCTAGCGAAAAACTCACGGCGCCCATTTTTCGCGCCTCCTTCTCGAAACGTGGCCACATCGCGGATAGCGCGATGATGATTGAGCCACCCAGGTCAATTCAGCAACGATACCCCCGTGCCAGGGGTTCATACACGGTGACAGAGGTTGCGTCAATTGCAGCAATACGCAAGCACTAGTTGCAACGCATCGATGTCATCGCCGGGACAAACCTGAGCAGATGATTCGTAGTGGTGGCAACCGTAGCTCGACAACAGGACTGCAAGCAACCATTTGAAATCGCTCTTGTCGTAATCACCCGGTCTTGTACGATTCCGCCCCGTTAAAGTGTGCGCCGCGGGCATCGCTTCGCATCCGTGGCAAGTCCGCGATAGGGTCCTTGCGATGACGTTCGCCAGCCTCACATTTCTGCTCTTCTTCCCCGTGATCTTTGCGATTCACTGGTCCGTTCGTCGTCGGACCTGGCAAAACCTGGTGCTGATCATTGCCAGCTATGTCTTCTATGGTTGGTGGGATTACCGGTTTTGCGCACTGATGCTAGTTTCCAGTTTAGTCGACTACGGAATTGGATTGGCCCTTGGGCGCACGGACAACCTGCTCCATCGCCGCGGCTGGCTATGGCTCAGCATCATTTGCAATCTGGGACTGCTTGGCTTTTTCAAGTACTTCAATTTCTTCGCCGACAATTTTCAGCAGATGGCCAACGCGATCGGCTGGCAGCTCAATACCGGGACGCTGGAAATCATTCTGCCTGTCGGTATCAGCTTCTACACGTTTCAAACGCTCAGCTACACGATTGACGTTTATCGCCGGCGGATGTCGCCCACGCGGAATCTGATTGACTACCTGGCGTTCGTGTCCTTTTTCCCACAACTGGTGGCAGGGCCGATCGAGCGGGCAACTCATTTGTTGCCGCAGTTCGCGCGCGACCGGCGGTTCAACGAGGAATGGGCAAGAGATGCCTTCTGCCAAATCTTGTGGGGATTTGTCAAGAAGCTTGTCTTAGCAGATCGGCTCGCAGCGATTGTCGATGGCATTTACGCTTCCCCGGGAACTGCAGAAGGTCCGGCACTGGCGCTGGCCACGGTCTGCTTCGCCTTTCAAATCTATTGTGACTTCTCAGCGTATTCCGACATCGCCATCGGTACAGCCAAGTTGTTCGGCATCGACTTAATTCGAAACTTCGCCTATCCCTACTTTTCTCAGTCCATGTCCGAATTTTGGCGACGTTGGCATATCTCGCTGTCGACTTGGTTTCGCGACTATGTCTATCTCCCGCTTGGTGGAAGTCGCACCACAGCCTTTCGCAGCGCCATCAACGTTCTGATCACGTTCGTCGTCAGTGGGCTATGGCATGGCGCAGCGTGGCGATTCCTTTTGTGGGGCGGACTAAACGGCGGCGCGGTCGTTGCCGAAAAGGGTCTGGGACCCAGCAACAGCCTTCAGAGCGATACACCCGGTGGAGACAGCTCAATCCCGAGCGTCAAAACACTAATGCGTATGCTATGGACGTTTACGCTGGTGTGTATTTGTTGGGTGTTCTTCCGGGCGGCGACAATTCATGACGGTTGCATCGTGCTCCGAAACATTGCCCGCGATTTATTGACAGTGTCGGCCTACGAGTCCTTGCTGTTGGAGATTCGCACGGACACCTTCTTATCAACAACGCTCATGGTGCTCGCGGCGTTTATCGTCGTCGAATGGATTCAGCGTCGAGAGGAGCACGCGTTGAGGATCAAGAGTTGGTCGTTACCACTTCGATGGACCACGTACACGATCTTGATCTGGGGCAGTTTGAACCTGATGCCAACCTCACGCGTCAATCCGTTCATCTATTTCACGTTCTAGCGATTTAGAGAGAGTCACCGATGCGACGAGTGCTCGTCCGATTGGCGATCTTCGGACTGATCCAACTTGGGATTGCGATGGCGATTTTCCCCACCGCCTTCTCACAACCACGTCCCGGGTATCTGGCTGCCCTGGAAGACAAGATCCATCGACTGCGTGAATTTGAGGGCCAGCCTAGAGTGATCTTCGTCGGCGGTTCGAGCGTTGCTTTTGGAATCCAAAGTCAGATCTTTGAACAACAATTGCAGCAACCCGCGGTGAATTTGGGTCTGCACGCTTCGTTAGGCCTCGATTTCTACTTGCGTTTAATTCAACAGCATGGTCGGGCCGGAGATGTCGTTGTGCTATTGCCGGAATACGCAATGCTGTTGGGACATCAACAGATGAGTCCTGAGGATCTGCAGCGGACCTTGCGAAGTTGTCCGGCTGCAATTCCGTACCTGCAAGGAAACTTGCGTAGCAGTAAGACGTTTGTCGATAACATGGCCCTCTCAGAGTTGGCCTATTGGGCGCAAAAGGGTTCGATCAAGCGAAAGAACTACGTTAAGTCAAAGTTCCGCCGCTGGATGCGCGGCGGAAACGTCGCAGCACGCCGTCGCAGACCCCGAAGACGTCGCGCCAGTGACTCGATCTATCGTCGCGCTAGCTTCAACCAGCACGGTGATATGATCGCCCACCACGGCAAAGCACGCCATGCGAGCCTGAAAGGCGAGGAGCCTATAAGGTATGACCAAGTCGAAGTCGATCGAGTGATCGAGCGACTGAATCAGTTCGCGTCACTCTGTCGGGAGGGCAAGATCCGAGTCTTCTTTTCGTATCCACCGATGCCGGACACCCAGTTTCGAGAGTCCGCAGCCACCATTGGCAAACTTGACGCGGCACTACGAACGTCACTGGCTGAGGACATTGCGATCGTCGACTCACCAGAAGATTCAGTCTTCCCGGAGTCACAGTTCTTCGACACTGTCACTCACTTGTCGCAATCCGGTCAGGCACTCCACAGTCGTCGACTTGCCCGCGAGCTGGTGCCAGAGATCGTCGCGGGTCGCACTTCACCGACCGACAGTCTGAGATGAGATGGAGGTTTCGACGGTCCATCAGCGTGGAACGCAGCCAATCGACCATGGATCGATCAGCTAGTACCGGGCAACGCCTAGCGAGTACATCGCGTCGCAGAAGACGTGTCGCCACATGTAAGGCCGCAAGACTCGTCGAATCTCACGTTTGGACGGCTCGCGCCCCAGGACTCGCTTGCGTAGACGAGTCATTTCACGCGTACCAACGGTCTCGACCAAACGCGATGTTTTCTGAACTTCCGTGACACGGAACGCACCCAGAAATCGGGGCAAGCGGACGAATCGCAGACCGGCCGCTTGGAAACGCAGGATGAGGTCCCAGTCGAGTGCAAAATGAAAAGTCTCGTCGAGACCACCAACTCTTTCCCACGCCGATCGACGCCAGAACATCGTCTCCTGCGGAATGTAATCGGCCCACGGAAGCACGCGGTCGTCGTGCGGTGGCAGCACCCACCGGCCGATTTCATCGCCCTGCTCGTTCACTAGAATCCGATGTCCATAGACGACATCCACGTCTGGGTTCTGCTGAAAGAACCTCGCGACATAGGCAAGGCTGCCGGGAATCAGCAGATCGTCCGAATTCAGAAACGCCATGATCTCGCCCGTGGCGTGTTGCATACCACGATTGATGGCGTGAGCTTGTCCACGATCAGGTGACGAATCCCAACGAACCAGGTCTTTCTCATGACGGCGGATCACTTCGACGCTGTTGTCCGTCGAGGCACCGTCCTGAACGATGTATTCCAGTCGTGGGTAGCCCTGCCCCGTTACGCTGGTAATGGTGTCCTCGATGTAATCGCCCTGATTCAAATTTGGTGTAACGACCGAGATCAAAGGCGGGTTCTTCAATTTTGACGACCGCGTGTAGTATTTCGGCAGCGACATCGGACGCGGATCGTGAATCTTCAGCTTGAAGATCTTACGTCGCAGGTACATCTCGACAAACGATCTCATCGGTCTCGGCATGAATCGAGCGGCAAGATGCGGATGGCGCACAAGACTGTCGAATTCCTTTCCTACGTGTCGACTTAGAATCGACAACACTCGGCGCGAATACTTCAGCCGAGGTACATTGCCATTCCACCTGCGGTGGCCTTCCATCGCATAGCGCAGTACTGCCCTGTCGTAACCGGCATCCGAGTCGCGAGAAAACCCGTTCGAGATGGCTTTGGCATTGGCGTAGTAAAGAATCTTCCGCGATCCCACACAACCGCGTGCCTGGGAAATCAAGCTATTGAGTTCTTCAAAGGCGGCGGCCCGCTGCTTGTTGCAGGTTGTACCGTGTCGTTGGCCTTCGGGATGAAAACGACGGCAGGCAACCAGTTTTTGTTCGCCGGCGAAAACGACTCCCTTCGCGGCTAGCCGCAACCAATATTCGTAGTCACACCAATACTTGTATCGTTCGTCGAGGTCACCCAATCTGTCGACGACTCGGCGTCGAAAGAACACCGACGGTGCATGTAGGTGACAGTCGTGCTTGATCCGATCCGGCAACTCTTGCTCAGCGTCGATCGTTACCAACAACTCGCCTTGATCATCGATATGCTGGATACCGCCGTGGACGACGTCGACTTCCGGATGCTCCGCGAGATGATCACAGGCGCTTTGAATCGTGTCTGGCAGGTAGGCATCGTCGGCATTCAACCATCCGACGATCTCACCTGACGTCGCTTTCAGCCCCTTGTTAAAGGCTTCACCGTGACCTTGATCCGGCTCACTGATCCAACGCAGGCGGTCACCATATTGGCGCAAGAGGTCTGGAGTCTTATCAGTGCTGTCACCATCAACAACGAACAGTTCAATTCCGTCGCGCTGCTGCTCGAGAACGCTTTCTACGGCTCGGCTTAGAAACCGTTCTTGATTGCGACATGGCATGATGATCGAGACATCCAACATCGGTCCAGAGCCTCCAGGAAGGGGTGGCAAATTCTACGGAAACTGCCCGGTCTGCCGCATTAACTCGACCGTATTTATCGGAATCCTTAGCTCAAATTCGCGCATTGAAGTGCGCCGGATACTTTGATGGCAGCGACAGCTTGCCAAGCCGACGCATAGCTCCCAACTCTTGGTCCCGCGCGGCCTGGCGTCGACTTTCACAAAAAAAGGCAAAGTCACGCCAGACCATTCGACCGATATAGGTTCCGATTGATTTTGCCACCGCCAAGTTCGCAGTGGGTATGCCGACGAGTTGTTTTTCGGTGCGCCTGCAATGCTGCTGCGAATCGTAAAAGAGGAGGCCCTTGAGCTGTGTGGAGATCACCCAAGAAGCCGAATGATCGATTTGCTCCGGTTCATGAGCTGATCGCGGGGAACCTGGAGTGCGCGAGCGACCATCCGAGTACTCTCTTTTTTACGGTGCACAAGTCCGCCTCCAGCTTCGTGGGCCGCTTGCTGGACCAAATCGCAAAGTCGCAAAACCAAACCTCGATTGACTTCGACGGATACCTGCACGCGGTACCCGAAAGCGAAGCAGATCGACACGTGCGCTCCAACTTGACAGCCGTCTTGCAGAGCGACGAGGTGGACACGAACGACGAAATGCTCACTCAGCTTCAGTCGCTCTTCCTATCTCGGGGTTGCTACTACGGTCCAATTCGACGCCCTGGCCTGCTGACGTGTTTGTCGAATCTGAAGCAGTTTCGCACACTCATTTTGCTACGCGATCCTCGCGATTGCCTGACCTCGTTGTATTACTCGATGGCCTTTAGCCACCGCACACCCGCTAACAAGCAGGCTCAAGAGCGATTTACAAAATACCGTGAGCACGTGCGTCAGATGGACATCGACAACTACGTGCTCAATGAAGCGCCCCAATGGCGGAAACGATACGAGATATATTGCAAAGCGCTGAATGAGAATCAGAGTGTGCAATTGGTGAAGTACGAACAACTCGTGCTCGACTTCCCGGGCTGGCTTAATCGCGTCACCGATGCTCTGCAGATAACCCTGCCTCGTCGCACGACGACGAAGCTGTTCCGGATGGCCGACTTCGACGTCGACAAGGAAGACGTCCATTCACACAAGCGGCAGGTTCTTCCAGGTGATCACCGTCGCAAATTGCAGCCCGAGACGATCGACACGCTTACCGCGTTGTTGCGTCCTGTTTTGGAATACCTTGACTATTCAGTCGACGATGCAGATTCACGGGCTGCGTAGGCTGTCGGAAACGACACGGTGACTCGAGATCATGAAAAATCTCTTCCGGGCAATCCGGAGTGCGGTTCGATATAAGTACTCACTGGCCGCGTCGATTCTATGTTCGGCAATGGTGGCAGTGTTCTGGGGGGCCAATATCACCGCGGTCTATCCGTTTGTTCAAATCGTCTTTCAGGGCCAGACGCTTCAGGACTGGGCAGACACGCAAATCGAGTCCACTCGTGAAGCTCTTGACGATGCGGTTGCCAACAAGGCGGACCAAGCGGCTCAAGAAGCTGGCAAACCGGGCGCGTTGGTCAATGCAGAGGATCTCCGAGTCCGTCTGCAACGCGTGGAGAAGCTGAAGCCCTATATCGATCGCTACGCGCCGCCGGATCCATTTCGGACTCTGCTGGCGATCGTTATCTTTCTGGTCGTCGGTACTATGCTCAAAGCCGCATTTCGTATTAGCGCCTTGTTGTTGGTAGCACGAGCGGCGGGACGGACCACCGCCAACTTGCGCAGCGCTTACTTCCGGTCACTGCTGCTGGATCGCACGAAGAAAAGCCAGGGAATGGGAGACGCCACGGCGCGTGTCGGCGCCGACATGGGTTCGATCGGGGCCGCTATCAAGACATTGTTCGGACGCACGATCCAAGAACCGCTCAAGATGCTGGCCTGCCTGGCCGGCGCAGCGGCCGTCAATTGGCGACTGCTGATCTTCTCGCTACTGGCGTGTCCGCTGGCCTCACTCCTCTTGTTGAGTTTGGCCAAGTCGATTCGTCGCGCAAGCCTGCGGGCGTTCGATCAAAAGGCGCGACTCATGGGCCGCATGCTGCAGACCTTCCAGGGCTTGCATGTCGTCAAGGCATACAACATGGAAAGTCACGAGCGGCGACGTTTTCTACAACATACGATGGGTATCTATCGGGAGCAGTTGAAGATTACGTTCTACGGTTCGCTGATCCGCGCCAACAACGAGATGCTCGGAGTAGGCGTCATCTGCATATCCGCCGTAGCCGGTGCTTATCTGGTGCTCAACGGCCGAGTCGACGTGTTCGGCGTGCGTCTGGCGGCAAATCCCATGGACTTCGGCCAGATCATGCTCTTCTACGCGTTCCTCATTGGCTGCACGGATCCGCTCCGCAAGTTGGCGGACGTGTACGGTTCAGTGCAAGGCGGGGCGGCGGCAGCCGATCGGATCATGCCCTTCATTCAGGACGTCGAAAAGGCAACGACGAAGTCGACGGGCAAGCGAATACGAACACTGCGCAAACCGATCACGATCGAGAACCTGCAATTCCATTACGTACGCCGGAAACCCGTTCTGCGAGGCCTTTCGCTTCGCATCGAATGTGGCGAAACGTTGGCCATCGTCGGTGCAAACGGCAGCGGCAAAACGACGCTGATCAATCTGCTGATGCGATTCCTCGATCCGGTCCGGGGTCGCATTCTGTTGGGCGAGACGGATTTGGCCGACGTCCGTGCCAAGGATCTGAGGCGACGCATCTCGCTCGTGACGCAACGGCCCGTGCTGTTTAACGACTCGGTCATCAACAATATCCGCTACGGCAGTCGTCACGCGAAGTTCGAAGACGTGGTGCGGGCGGCGAAGAAAGCAAACGCTCACGAGTTCATTACGAAACGGCTCGCCAGAGGTTACCAGACGAATTGCGGCGACGGCGGAAAGATTCTATCCGGCGGACAACAACAACGTTTGACCTTGGCTCGAGCCATCTTACGCGACCCTGAAATCTTGATTCTGGACGAAGCCTCCAGCCAGATCGACCCAAAGAGTGAGCAGCTCATTCAACAGTCGTTAAAGGAATTCGTCAGGGACCGAACCACCATCATGATCACACATCGTATGTCGACGCTGGACCTGGCGGATCGAATTCTGGTTTTGAACGAAGGAAAGCTGGTCGACATCGGGACGCACGACGAGCTGATGAGCCGCTGCGTGCTCTATCAGGCGTTACGGCGACTTCCGCTTAGGCATTCGGCCTAACGCGACCTGGCTACCGTTTGGCAAAGGAGTCAGAACAGTGTCAACAAAACAGACTCTCGCCTTGGCCGGCCGGCCACAGTCCGTCGAGATTCCACCGTCCTCGATGCGAGACGCGGCGGGATTTGACGAGTCAGCCTTTCCTGCCTTCAGCCGCTACCGACAGGAATTCCGGGAACGCGTCGCCAGAGGCTATCAGGCAATGCGCGATAGCCGAGTCGTGATCGCGGGATTGGCCCGCAACCTCGGGCACATCCTTCCACTCACGATGAAGCGAATTGAACGGCTAGGAGAACTTTTCGCCGATTATCGCGTGGTAACCTACGAAAACGACTCGGTCGATGACACTGTCGCGCTGCTGCAAAACTGGTCCAACCAGAATGCACGCGTCTCGATGATCTCAGAATCGCGGTCTGATCCCGTCAATCGACCCACACGCTGTTTGTCGCGCGCAGCAAGGATGGCCTATTACCGATCTCAATGCCAAGCCTACATCAATGCCAATCATCGCGATTTCGACACGGTCATACTTGTCGACATGGATCTCGAAGGTGGCTGGAGCTATGACGGCATCGCGGATACCTATGGTCGGCAGGGCTGGGACTTCGTCGGTACTTACGGAGTTATTTTTCGTCGTGTGTGGCTGTCGCCCAATAACATCTCCCATTACGACGCGTGGGCCTATCGGCGAGATGACAATTTCACGCCGCTCGAAACACACGAAGTCAATCGAATCCATTTCGTCCGCGGGGAACCACTCCACGCTGTCTCGTCTTGCTTCGGCGGACTTGGTATCTACCAAATGGAGGCCTATCGAGCCGGCATCTACGACGGTTCCGACATCGAACATGTCTCATTTCATCGCTCGATGCGCCGACGTGGATTCACTCGTACGTTCCTGAATCCCAGTCAAATCGCTGTCTACGGACGTAAGCACCGGACCTGGGATGCGGTGGCAGCGCGTGTGATTCAATTGATCGACACGATGCCAGGCCGACCATCGACGCAGTGGCAGTACGCCAAGCAAGAGTCGTCCGAGCCAAGCGAACCGAAGAGAGTGGCGGCGTAGGCAACGTGAGATCACGATCCGGCGCATGGGCTCCCAGGCTGCGCTGGGAACGCGACTCGTCTCGGCGTCAATCCTCGACTGCTGAAAACCCAGCTCTAAACAACCGTGCAAAGTGTTGTTACGCGTCGGGTTTGGATGTTCCAGGTTTCGACTTGTGACGCCGACGCTTGACGCCTGGTCGACGCATCGCACGCGATTTCAGCGCCGCCACGCAAACCTCTTGACGCTGAAACGCCAGCTGACGACATCGAACGTACTGATATCCCCAGCTACGGATTCGGTCCAATTGCGATGGCAGCTCGTCTGCCAGATCCCACTGCAACAGCTTGAGTGTGACCAACATGCCACGAATGTTGGTCTTCGGGTGAGTCACGATCGACTCAATCGTGTCGAGTGTATGCTTCGGTGCAACATTCGAATCGACGACCATCCACTGAAAATCGCCGTAATCGCGTCGGCGAACGTCGGCTCCACGTTTGCGGATGTGCGTAAAGTTAGGGTGCTTGGTCACTCGTGGATCCATTTCGGAAGGATCAACCCCTGTCACCAGCAGTCCTTCCTCCAGCAAAAACTGGCAGGATCCACCGGGAGCACTGCCGATCTCCACACATCGATCCCCACGACGAAACGGCAACTTAGACCACCGCACGGCTTCTTCCGTCTTCAGGTACGCCCGTGAGACGATCTCATCGGTGAAGTTTGTCTTGATCACTCCACCTGGCCAGCGTTGACTGAAGCAGGCTGCCCGATGCTGACCCACCCACCACTCGTCGGATTCCACGAGCACGCAATCAAGCACATGCTCACCCATTCTTGCCGGGCGATTGATCGATGTGCCGGGTCTGACCAGTCCCTGTCGCTCGGCCTCGGCGATCAGCAACTCACCGGCCTGGATCGACTCGGGTGTGGGTCCAGGAACAAATCCCTGATCGCCGGGGACACGGACGTCACGAGGCCAGACATGGACTTGTTGAAATTTGCTTCCGGCCAACAATTCGCAGGCTTGCTGCGGCAAATGTTCGCCCGATACACGCCCGACGGAGTAGCCAAACGTCCGCGCGAAGATCGATTTAAGGTACAACGAATCGCCGTTACGCTCGGGCAATCTAAAGGTCACGAATCCGGGCCGGGAAAACGCGAATCGGGATTGCGGCCATTGACGCAAGACCTCGGCCTTCACCACCGCCTCGGCACCGGCCTGGCAGCAAACGAACAGGAACGAAGAATTGGATGTATCCACGGGCCGGGGCTCGAGACGTCAGCCTCGAGTCATGAGGGTTGAACGTTGAAACTTAAAGGGCGGGCAAGGATGCCCAAATGCCAACCCTTCAGTTTGGCGTCTGAGGCTGGGTTTCTCAAGCCACTAGCCTAAACCCTCAATCGGTCATGCCGCCGCCGGGTAGTTTCGATGGTAGAGCCGACGTGCTTGACCACTCCAATCGTCTTTGAGAATTCCGTCTGTTGCCAATTGGTCAGTAAAAGCCGCCGTGACCTGCGAGTTCCATTCCATCACTTGCTTGTAAGTGTAGACACCCAGCGAGTTGAGTTTCCGTTGTAACTGCTCGTCGATACCTTGGATCTCGGTCAGATCATCACAGCGAAGTGGAGCCATCGTGTAGACCATACCGAGTCTCTTGTCGCGACGCGTATTGGCTTTCTCACGAGCCCGTACGTCCTCTTCTCGTCGCTGGGCCTTTCGGAATGAAAATGCTGATTTCGCGCGCCGATTCGAACGACTGCGGCGCTCGGCCTTCTCGCCCGACACTGACTTTCGCGGTGGACTGGCAGTATCCGTACGCGATTGCTGCGCGTCCTGGCGATACATCGTCACCTGTTCGGCAACTTGTGAGTATAGGTTTTTTGCCGTTTGGAGCTCGCCTTTGAGTCGCTCCAATTCCGCCACACTCTCCTTGTGTTGCTGTTGAGCCGTTTGCTGTCGTTGCTGGAGACTATCGATTGTCTGGTTGGCCGCGACGACCTCGGCTCGCATCGCCTCATGCTTTGAACGTTCCTGCTCGACCTCGGCGACAGCATCATTCCTCTGGTCTTCCAGCAGTTGGACCGACTCAAGGCGATCGGATAGTTCATCTCGCAGCTCGACAACGATTTCACGTGTCGATGATTCCGCAGCGAGCGCTTGAGCGCGTTCGCGATTAGCAAGCTCAAGTCCCTGAGCAAGCTCGCGGCGTTTTGCATGCAACTCAACGACCTCGTCCTCGATCCCTTCAAGCCGCTCGCGCTCAATGTGTAGCTGAGCGACTTCTTCACTTGCAGCTGCCAGCGATCGCTCAAGCGACTCGCGACGCTCGTCAGCCCGGCGCAGCTCATCAGTCGTCTTTTCCCGTTCGGTGGTCCACTCGTGCAGTTGCGTCTGAAGTTCATCGCACTGCTGCCGAAGCTGCTGTAGTTGTTGTTGACCCTGAAGTTCGGCTGTCGAGACGCGGTCCAGCTCACCTGCCAACTGCTTGATCTGGTCCTGTCGCTCGTCCAGCTCGTCAATGAGCCGATCCCGATCTAACCGGACGGTTTGCAACTCGGCCGCACGCTCGTTCAGTCGTCCAAGGTCGGCCAGTGCCGTTTCGATCTTGGACGATAGATCATCGGACAACTGAATTTGGGCCGCCAATTGACGTTCGTAATCTTGCTTGGACTGTTTCAGCTCGACGTTTCTCTCCGAAAGGCCTGCCACCTGATCGCGAAGCTGCTTTATCGAGGAGGTCGATTCGGACCGCAGCAAGTCCATTTGACTTTCGGTCTGATTCAGTGCTGCCTGCAATTGATCACGTTCTTCTCGCAACGACGACGCATTGCTTAATTCGTTTGCCTGCGCAGTCAGCCGAGTCTCCTGACGTTGAAGCAAATCCGTCAGGCGCGTGACCTCAGCATCGGCCGTGGCCGCATGGCCCTGCCAAGTACGCTGGGAGTCTTCAAGCTCAACGATTCGAGCATCTCGCATGACGAGCTGTTGGCCAAGCGCTTCATGAGCCTCGTTTGCCGCATCGAGTTGGACACGGACGGTCTGCAGCTCATCGGCTGCCTCTGCCGACTTCTGATTTAACTGCGACTCAAATTGACTGATGGTGGAGGCTGCCTGTTCGGCGTAGGCGCGGAATTTGCCTAGCTCCTGGTCTTGCTGTACCAACTGTTCGCGCAGTTGTAGATTGACTTGTTCGGACTTCTCCAGGTCAGCGGCTGCAGACTCGTAGAGCGACTCGTTGCTCGCCATGCGAGCCTGCAACTCAGTCACGGCTTCCCGTTCAGAGGCAAGAACCTCCTCCACCTCATGCATTTTGAGTCGTGCGTCGGCGGTATCGTTGGCCTGTACACTTAACGACGATTGCAGCTCGTCGATCTCGCGTTGTAAATCGGCGGCCTTCTCCTGCTGCTCGTCACGGTAGCGATTCCAGATCAAATGACCGATCAAGACGCCAACCATCACCAGAAAACATGCTGAGATGAGCGGAATGGAGGTGTAGGGTATCATGGCTATCTCCGTGCCTGCAGGGAATCCTGGGGAGTTGTACACGAGAGCACAAGATTTGCGAAGATGTTTTGGCACAGAAAGCACATCGCGCAGCAGCGACTGCTTTGCCAGCACAAGCCAGATATCGCGAGATGACCAAACAAATGGCACAGACTAGAACCAATGAGAAATGGCTTATCCCTCAAACGACCCTGTTGTTGCTGGGCTGCTTGCTTGCCTGCCTTGCGCCGGTTGAGGGCCGTGGCCAGCAACTCCGCAGGCTTCGCTATCACCATGATGGGCTCGTTGTGGACCTTGGTGTGGGTCTCTGGGCTTGGCCACTTCCGGTTGACTACGACAGCGACGGCGATTGGGATTTGGTCGTTTCCTGCCCGGACAAACCATTCAATGGCGCGTACCTGTTTGAAAACACGCAGGGACCCGTGAAGCTGCCTATCTTCGAGAGCCCTCGGCGTATTAGTCGTGGCTTGCGCAATGTCCAAGTGTCGTTCGTCGACGGTCGCCCCCGAGTGCTGGGCCCAAAGCGCGAGTTTCATGAATTCCTGACGAGTGGCCTAGATGTCTCGCGGCAGCTGCCCGTACCTGAACAGATTCACAAACTTGTCGGAACACGTAGCACGAAGATTCGCGCCAATCAATGGATCTCTTGCGACTACGACGCCGATGGCGATCAAGATCTGATTGTCGGTGTGGGGGACTGGAGTGACTATGGTTGGGACGATGCATTCAATTCCCGTGGCGAGTGGACACACGGGCCGCTGCACGGCTTCGTGTATTTGATTCCCAATGAAGGAAGCGACGATCAGCCTTCATATGCTCCCGCCGAAAAGCTACTTGCCAACGGCGCGCCGGTTGACGTGTACGGCAGACCCTCGCCCAACCTGGCTGACTTCGACGGCGACGGAGACTTCGACCTGTTGTGCGGTGAATTCTTAGATGCATTCACCTACTTTCAGAACATAGGAAGCCGAAGTGCCCCGAAATTCGCGGAAGGACGACGACTACAATTCAACGGCAGTGCGCTGCGGATGGAATTGCAGATGATCGTACCCGTGGCTGTCGACTGGGACGGAGACGGAGACCAGGACTTGATTGTCGGTGACGAAGACGGGCGAGTGGCGCTGGTCGAGCACACGGGTGAGTTGGACGACGGCTTACCCGTCTATCGTCAACCAGCCTACTTCCAACAGAAAGCGGATCTGGTGAAATGTGGTGCCCTATCGACACCTCACGGCATCGACTGGGATGGAGACGGAGACGACGACATTCTCTCCGGAAATACGGCGGGGCACATTGTGTTCTATGAAAACCTGGGCAAGTCGCAGGACGCTTCCGATACTCCGCGCTGGGCCGCCCCTCGAAAATTGTCCGCTGCCGGTCGCGAGATTCATCTTCAAGCTGGTCCGAACGGTTCCATCCAAGGACCTTGTGAAGCCAAGTGGGGTTACACGACGCTCACCGCCGATGATTGGGATCACGACGGCCTCCCGGATATCCTGGTGAACTCGATCTGGGGCAAGGTGGTCTGGTTCAAGAACACCGGCACACGCGAAGCGCCGATGTTGGCTGCGGAACAGGATGTCGAAGTTCGGTGGCCAAAGACTCCGCCTAAACCCGCATGGACGTGGTGGTCACCGCAGGCCAGACAATTGGTTACCCAATGGAGAACGACTCCCGTCATCAAGGATTGGAACGGCGACGGGCTCAACGACCTAATCATGCTGGACCACGAGGGCTACCTGGCATTCTTTGAACGTCGGCGAATGGCAAACGAGCTGGTACTACTTCCACCCCGGCGAATGTTTGTCGATGACTCATCCGGTCGACCGCTGCGATTGAATCAGCGAACTGCCGGAGGAAGTGGGCGACGCAAGCTTTGCATTGTCGATTGGGACAATGACGGACAACTTGACATCTTAGCCAATAGCAAGAATGCAGAATGGTGGAGACAGGTTAAACCTCAAGCAGCACAAGGCAAGATCACGCTGCGGAATGAAGGGGATCTAGATGAACGTATGATCTCTAGTCATACGACCAGCCCAACGACGGTCGACTTCAACAAGAATGGCGTGGCTGATTTGCTGGTGGGGGCAGAGGACGGACACTTCTATTATCTTGCCAGATGATTCTGGGGCTGAAACCCTTCCCATCCCGTGAATCATGTCGATTTGAAGTCTGAACTCGTGGTTGAAACGCCTTCGTGCAGCGACGACGCGAGACTCGTTACTTGCAGGAATATACGACGAGCTAACGCGGATTACCCTATTCCGCGCACGCGATTCGGGAGGGCGAGGCTCCT
>CAJHYQ010001138.1_pt1 | contig 34497 bp, 25 predicted proteins | sample 9198721 | NCBI WGS metagenome assembly CAJHYQ01 (sample SAMEA7708357, study PRJEB35096) | sediment metagenome | biome: marine neritic benthic zone biome [ENVO:01000025]; feature: sediment [ENVO:00002007]; material: shallow marine sediment [ENVO:03000034] sea grass bed [ENVO_01000059] ... | reverse complement strand
GCCACAATCGCCGCCACAATCGCCGCCACAATCGCCGCCACAATCGCCGCCACAATCGCCAACACAGTCACCGGCACAGTCACCGCAGCAATCCTGGAAGCAGTTGCCCGGTCGATAGCCGTGGACGCAGGCATGCATGGCACCATGGAGCTTGTTCCAGCACCTGCTCAGCATCCCCTGATGACCGCAGCAACGAGGTTCAACCCAGCAACCGCAGTCGCTGCATGGATCGCAGCATTCCGGCGGATCGTTCATCCATTCGCCCCAGTAGACACCGCCGCAGCCAGATCCGCACGCCAGCTTGGTGCTCATGAGCGGCAGGAACAGGCCGCTGATTCCACCACAGCCGCCGGTGCCGCAGGATCCGCAAGTGCTGGGGAAGGCGACATCGCCGCAATCACCACATCCGCACTCGCTGACTAGATCACCCTCGGACCCGCCATAAGGTCCAGCTCCAACTCCACAGTAGAGACCGTGACGACAACCACTTGCCAGCAACGTCATGGCAAGACATGCGATCACGCCGGGCCAGTACATCGTTCTCGTTCGATTCAGTCCACGCATCGTTTCAACGTCCTATGTTCGACCAAGATCGCGGCCACGCCGGACCGTGATTGTCTTATCGTCGTCAAATCCTTCGGAATCGAGAAATTCTGCCTGATCGACAAATTTTCCCAACGCTGGCCCCACACCCTCATGTTCCACGTTGGGGCAGGTGGGTATATTCAGAGGTCGCGCGACAGCACGCTGGCGGCAGCAGAAAGCAGCCAAGCAAAGAAAGGATCGATTGGACAACGAAACGAACATGGCGGCCGCGCTGTCGCGACACGCGATTGAGCTGACTGCGGAGCAGGTCCGGCGGTTGGAGCGGTACTGTCATCTGCGTGCCGACTGGAATGCGCGGCTCAATCTGACCCGGCATTTGGACCCCGTGACGTTTGTGGACCGAGACCTGATTGACAGCATGCAGCTCTCGTCTCAGCTGGTGGCTGACGAGCGGGTGTTGGATGTCGGTACGGGCGGCGGTGTGCCCGGCATTCCCTTGGCCATTCTGCGGTCTGACTTGGAGGTTGCGTTGTGCGAGTCCTCGAAGAAGAAAGCACACGCGGTGGCGGCGATGCTGGATGATTTGAACATGAAAATGCCGGTCTATGCCGAACGCGTTGAAGCGGTCTTGCCGCATCGGCACTTCGACGTCCTGGTGGCCCGGGCAATTGGACCGATGTGGAAGATCCTCAAGTGGCTCAAACCTCACTGGGGGTCTTTCGAGCGTTTGCTGCTCGTCAAAGGACCAAAGTGGGTCGATGAACGGGCCGAGGCGCGGCACAAAGGATACCTTAAAACGCTCCAGCTACGATGTCTGTCGAGCTACCAACCCCCTGGACACGACGGTCAGAGTGTCATACTTGGACTGAATCCAAAGTGAGACGTCAAAACGCCAGACACGGAGGAAGGTTTGAGGACGGCGGGTTGGATGTCTTGCCGCCAGGTTGCGGGGCAGTAAGAGCAACGTTTGGCATGGCACGTCGGTCTTCGAGTTTTCAATGATGCAACCGATTACCCTTATCAGTTTCTACAGTCTTTTGATTGTCGCCGCGTCTCTCTTCGGCGGCTGGTTGCCCACGCGCGTTCATTTGACGCACGTCCGAATGCAAGTTGTGCTGAGTTTGGTCGGCGGGTTGATGCTCGGCGTCGGCTTGTTACACATGCTGCCGCACAGCTACGTCGAGCTTGGGTCGTTGGATGCAACCTTGCTATGGGTCCTAGGCGGCCTGCTGGGAATGTTCTTTCTGATTCGCACTTTTCATTTTCACCAGCACGGGCCAGCTCAACCGGATGCGGACGCTGGCCAACACGACGACCATCATGATCACCACCATCACCATGGTCATGGAACTCCGCATTCACTTAGCTGGATGGGGGTGACTTTTGGTCTGGCAGTCCACACGCTCATGGACGGTGTGGCTTTGGGCGCGGCGGTCATCGCGGATTGGGGACACCGCTCGGAGGACATGGCGGCTGGCTTTGCGGTCTTCGCAGCGATTTTGCTCCACAAACCGCTGGACGCCCTATCCATCACCACGTTGATGCGGGCCAGCGGCTGGACGAAGCGAGCGCAACAATTGGTCAACGCGGGCTTCGCCATGATGTGTCCGATCGGAGCGTTGGCGTTTTCGTTCTGGCTGAAGCACGTCGAGGCACAGCAAAATCTAATTGTGGGAATTGCGCTCGCGTTGTCGGCAGGAGCGTTCTTGTGCATTTCGCTCAGTGATTTGCTGCCCGAGGTTCAGTTTCATCAACACGATCGCCTGAAACTCTCTGCAGCGCTGCTGATCGGGGTGCTTTGTGCCTACGGAATCCGATTCCTGGAACCCGCCGACGCTCACCAGTTCCACAATCATGGCCGACAAAGTGAGGCAGCGCCGGAACCGGAGCCACCTCAAGAGTGATTCAAGCTTGCACAAGGAAGCGACGTTCTGGAGCAACTGGTACGAATCGGGCACGCGAGTGACCTTGTTAATCTACGTATAATCCGTAAGCTTGAGGGCTCGCTCGTTGAGCCTCAGAAGGGCTCGAAAGAATGAGCCGTTTCGGTCGCCTGCCGAACGTTACAAACGCTGTTCGGATAGAAGAACTCTGTCCGAAGTAGCGGTCCCAAGCCGCCAAGAGCCGAGCAAACAGGTCGATGTCCGATTACAACCTCACCCATCTGAAGCAGCTGGAAGCAGAGAGTATCTACATTATTCGCGAGGTGGCGGCGGAGTTTGAACACCCCGTGATGCTGTATTCAATCGGCAAAGACTCCTCCGTGATGGTTCATTTGGCGATGAAGGCGTTTTATCCCGGCAAGCCACCTTTCCCTTTGCTGCACGTTGATACCACGTGGAAATTCCGCGAGATGATCCAATTTCGGGAGGAATACGCCCGCAAGGAACTGGGCTTGGAAGTGATGGTCCACACCAACCAGGAGGGGGTAAAAGCGGGAATCAACCCCTTCGATCATGGAAGCAAGAAGCACACCGATATCATGAAGACGGAGGCGTTGCTTCAAGCCTTGGACAAGTACAAGTTCGATGCGGCGTTCGGGGGTGCGCGTCGAGACGAGGAGAAATCTCGAGCTAAGGAGCGTGTTTACTCGTTCCGTGATAAGAACCACCGCTGGGATCCCAAGAACCAGCGACCTGAGTTGTGGAATCTCTACAACTCAAGAGTGAATAAGGGCGAGAGCATTCGTGTCTTTCCGTTGTCCAACTGGACGGAATTGGACGTTTGGCAGTATGTCCATCTTGAGAAAATCCCAATCGTTCCTCTTTACTTCGCAGCTCACCGACCTTGTGTGGAACGCGACGGTGTGCTGATCATGGTCGACGACGATCGGATGCGATTGGAGCCGGGCGAAGAACCGGTCGAGAAACTCGTGCGATTCCGAACACTCGGCTGTTACCCATTGACGGGCGCGGTCGAGTCGGGCGCGACGACGTTGCCCGACATCATCCAAGAGATGTTGTTGGCAAAAACCTCAGAACGTCAGGGAAGGGTGATCGACTACGATCAATCCGGATCGATGGAGGAAAAGAAGAAGGAAGGATATTTCTGATCGAGCTTTGCCGCAGAACTCGCGTCACGCCGGTTGCTGCGGGACGCGGACCCACGCTACACCCACGAGCTAAGTTGCCAAACGCCAACCGATAATAACCATGTCGCACCAATCCGATCTCATTGCCACGGACATCGATGCTTATCTGAAGCAGCACGAATCGAAGGAGCTGTTGCGGTTCTTAACATGTGGCAGCGTTGACGACGGCAAGAGTACGTTGATTGGTCGACTGCTGTACGATTCGAAGATGATCTATGAGGATCAGTTAGCAGCGGTCCAACGTGACTCGGCCGTGCATGGAACGACTGGAGGCGACTTTGATCCAGCGTTGCTGACGGATGGTCTCAAGGCCGAACGCGAGCAGGGAATCACGATTGATGTGGCGTACCGGTATTTTTCCACGGCGCGGCGCAAGTTCATCATTGCCGACACGCCAGGGCACGAGCAGTATACGCGCAACATGGCCACGGGGGCTTCGACGTGCGACTTGGCGATTATCCTGATCGATGCTCGCCACGGCGTTGTTGAGCAAACCAAGCGGCACAGCTTCATCACTTCGCTACTTGGGATCAAGCACATTCTGGTCGCGGTCAACAAGATGGACTTGGTCGACTACAGCCGCGAGACGTACGAACAGATCAAGTCGGATTATGAGGCTTTCTCGAGAAGGATGGAGGTCGCCGATGTGCACTTCATACCGATCTCGGCGCTGCACGGGGACAACGTCGTTGAGCATAGCAAAGCAATGCCTTGGTACGAAGGCAGCACACTGATGCACATGCTCGAGATGACCTACATCGCGTCGGATCGAAACCTGATCGACTTTCGATTTCCCGTGCAGTACGTCAATCGGCCTGATCTCGACTTCCGCGGCTTCTGCGGCACAATTGCTTCTGGCATCGTCCGCGTTGGCGACGAGATTGTGACCCTGCCATCGCGCAAAGCCAGTCGTGTGAAATCGATCGTCACTCAGGATGGAGAACTGAGCGAAGCGTTCGCACCGATGTCGGTAACTCTGACGCTGGATGACGAGATCGACAGCAGCCGTGGCGACATGATATGTCATCCTGGCAACATCCCCCACAGCGATCAGAAGTTTGACGCGATGATCGTCTGGATGGCGGAAGAGCCAATGGTGCCGGGCAAGCCGTACTTGGTCAAGCACACCTGCCGGACCGTGTCGGGTGTCGTTGATACACTGCGGTACCGCGTCGATGTCAATTCGCTCAGTCGGCACCCCGCGCCGACGTTGAATCTGAATGAGATCGGTCGCTGCCACCTGACCCTCAATCAGCCGTTGTTATACGACGCCTATCGTCGCAATCGATCAACGGGCGGATTCATTATCATCGACCGTTTGTCCAACAGTACGGTGGCTGCCGGCATGATTCTCGATCGCTTGACCACCGATGATCAAGCAGGTTACTGGGAAGAAGGCACCGCCAGTGACCATCTAAAGGCGTCTTCTGGTCAGGTCACGCTCGAAGAACGATCGGCCCGTTTAGGTCAGCGACCAGCGACGATTCTGCTGACCGGCTTGACCGGCTCGGGCAAGACCACGATCGCCTACGCTTTGGAACGTCGGCTGTTCGACCAGGGGCGAGTGGCGAAGGTCGTTGATGGTCAGAACCTGCGAATTGGTTTGAACAAGGATTTGGGTTTTTCTGACGACGATCGTTCGGAGAATCTGCGTCGTACGGTCGAGGTTTCCCGTCTACTTAACGATTCAGGTTTGATCAGCATCTGTGCGTTTGTCGCTCCCAATCGCGCGGTTCGGCAGCGGTTTCGCGACGCGTTTGACGCTGATCGGTTTTTGCTGGTCCACCTCGACGCCCCGTTGGACGTCTGTCGTTCACGTGACACTGAGGGGATGTACGAGAAAGCTGAATCGGGAGAAATCGCGAACTTCCCAGGCGTCTCCACCGAATACCAGCCTCCGCAGAATACCGATCTCACATTACCCACCGATCAATGGCCGGTCGACCGCTGCGTGGATGAGATTATGCAGCTGCTCGACTCACGCGGAATCGTCGTGTGATCCCTCGTCCGCAGCGCGCACAAAAAAGGCTGCTGACACTCTGCCAGCAGCCTTCAATTGAGGTAACACTCAAACTTATGTATTTAAGCGACTTTATCCTCAGTCGGTAGCGCCAAGGACTTCGCGAACTCGGACTATGGGGACGCGAAGCAAACCAAAAAAGTAGGGTGGTTTGGTCACCGTCATATCGGTGTGTTCAATCAAAGCATAGCTTACATTTTCTCGGGTCCAGATTTTTTTATCAGATCTTCAACGACACAACCGTCGACCACATTGACGAATCGTCCTCCGCTGTCGTACCAGCCCGTTCGTAAGAAGCGGCACCAGGTCAGCTTAATGACGAAATGCGTCCAGCGATCTGGACTGCATTCCAGCGATGCGATGCCGTATCGCTGGGTGATTGGTTCCTGATGAAAAAAATCCAGCCCCAACAAAGCCAGATTCTTCCCTACGACGTGAATCGGCTCTCCTGCGACGGTCACCATATCGTCACAGAGCGGCGTGAAGGGGATTAACTTGGGGTACGGCAGGCGGCTGTGGGCGCGGCGTTCAACGCCCTCGAATGGCGCCTGGCTGAATTGAGCGACCTGTGAAGCCAGCTCGCTGATTGAGTCATCACGGTTTTCGGACAGTTCGGGGCGCGGCGTAACAGCAATCGTTTCCAAAGACATCAGTGCACAATCCTAGCGTTCCAACAGATAACAAGTCCTGATGCGTATAAAACGGAACAGCTGCAGAAGGGATAGGGCTGAGCGCTTGAAAAAGTCTCAGTAGTTAGCAGCCGATAATTAGCGAATAGACAGGATAAGGAAAGGGGATCTCACATGCCCATTAGATATTTACGCCGCAATGGAACGCCTGTCAAATGCGTCCAGCCCTTGAATTGAAGTGCTTTTCGGCCTTATCTTGCCGCAATCGAAGCCGCTCCAACAGCTCCCTCTCGATCGCTTTCGCGCGCTCCGTTTGACCGTCACGACGCAACGCGATAATCCACCTTTGATGCACATAAACATCATTGGCGACGAGCGGTTCGTAGTGGGCACTGAGGGAAAGTCCTTGGGTGACAAGCCGCGATGCCTGCTCGAAGCGACCCTCGCGACAAAGACTCAGTGACCAGTTGTTGAGCGTGGCCAGGAAATTAGCGTGTGCGGCGGGGTCACCTGGATCGAATTGACAGCTCAGACGAGCACACTGAGCCGCCTGGGCGAATTCTGACTGCTTGGCCCAGGTGATGCCCTGGTTGTAAAAGAAACGGCCTAGCAGGGCGACGTCGGAGATTTCACGAAGATAACGAATTTGATCGATGCGCGGATCATCCGGATCGAGCTGTGTCCAGCGGGGATAGGTCGTTTCGATGAGTACGGGCGAACCGAGCAGTTTGACAAACACGTGATTTGGCAACGCTACCGCTCGGGCCTGCACCCCCATCTCGCGGCAGAGGCAGATGTAAATCAATGTCGAAGAAACGCAGTTGTAACAACCGTCTCTTAAGCAGTACCGCACGCCCGTCACATCCTCCCGGTATTCACGCGTGAGCATCTGATCGTGCATGTAGCGAAAAATGGCTGCGGCTCGAGTCAGGTCATCACATTTCGGTGGGATTTGGGCGGCGCAGCGTTGCACGTGCCATTGGAATTGCCCGATCCAGTGCGATTCCGAGTGACCATCGATTGCGGGAGTCACCAGCAGAGAGGCGTGAATCAGCGAGAATTCTTCCAGATGGCCGTCACTTGCGTCTCGGATCAGATCGCGCTGGCCCCGCGACCAGTCATTGATTCGGGATCCAGCGCCGAACGAGTGATCAACGAGTGCTACAAACAGAACCAGAATGATTCGCAAGACGGTTCGATTCATGTCGAACTACTGCCATTTCCCCACCGATAAGGTCGACCCTTCAAACATACGTTGCAAAAAAGCAACATGCGCGGTCAGGGCCTGCTCAAAGCCATGAAAGATTCGGCGCCGTGAGTGGCATTAGTGATCATGCCGGCAATGACGTGCCGCATCGGTCTTACTCGGGTAGCCGATGCCCCATCTTGTCCCGTTTGGTCGCCAGGTACTGAGCGTTGTGCTCGTTGATGGGTGGCATGATGGGCACCTGGTCGGCGACCGCCAGATCGAAACCACCGTAGATGAAGGCGTCTGTCTTCTTGGGATTGTTAGTCAACAGACGAACTTGAGATAGTCCCAGATCTTTGAGGATCTGGATGCCGATACCGTAATCCCGCATATCAGCTTTGTGGCCAAGTGCCAAATTCGCTTCGACCGTATCCAATCCCTCGTCCTGTAGGGCATAGGCTTTGATCTTTTCGACCAGGCCGATTCCACGGCCCTCTTGGGGCAAATAGACCAGGACACCGGCACCTTCTCGTCGAATCATGTCTAGCGCCATGCGGAGTTGGTCGCCACAATCACATCGGAGCGAATCGAGCAGGTCTCCAGTGAAGCACGAAGAATGCAGTCGCACCAACGGCGCGGGAACCTTCTCGTAGTCGCCGAAGGTCAGTGCCAGCGGTTCTTGGTGTTCGTATTGGACTTTGTAGGCGATGACTTGGAATTGGCCGAGATGAGTGGGCAGGTTTGCTTCAGCCACCCGGCTCACCAATTGCTCGCTGCGACGTCGGTAGCGAATTAACTCTTCGATCGTGATGATCTGCAGTTGATGTCTCTCGGCGAGTCGCAGCAGCCCGGCACGTGTTTCTCGTTCACCGTTCTCGTCCAGAATCTCACACAACACACCAGCAGGTCGCAGTCCGGCCATGCGGGCCAGATCGACCGTTGCCTCGGTATGTCCGGCTCTTCGAAGCACGCCGCCTTCCTTGGCAACCAACGGCAGCACGTGGCCGGGTCGGACAAAATCGGCAGCCACACTATTGGGATCAACCAAGGCCTGGATCGTGCGGCAGCGTTCCTTGGCCGTAATCCCCGTTCGGGTCGATTTATGGTCGACCGTGATGGTGTACGACGTCCGGTACGAGTCCGGCCGTGAGCTAATCATCGGCGGCAATTCAAGCCGATCGGCAATTTCGGGCAGTACGGGTGTGCACATCAGCCCTTTGCCGTGGGTGATGATGAAATTCACGATTTCCGGTGTAACTTTCTCAGCCGCACAGATGAAATCGCCTTCATTTTCGCGGTCTTCTGCGTCTAGTACGATCACCAATTCGCCCCGGCGAATGGCGTCAACGGCGTCTTCGATGGAAGAAAAAGTGTCAGGCATTAGGTGGGAACCCCATGAGGCGAGCGGGCAGCCTGTCGCTGGTTGTCACTGCCAGCTGACGGGTGCTTAGCGTATTATAGACGGGGAGCCGCAAAACGTGACAGGAGGAGCCGTCCGGTGGGGAGTTTAAGTCGTTCTGTCAAGGTATCGATATGCATCGGGCTGTTCGTACCCCTGGTATGGTCTGCAACGGCAATCGCGGAGCTGCGTATCCAACGCGACGTCGAATTCACCAAACGCGGCCCGAAGACACTGAAAGCCGATGTTTATCTTCCGTCAGAGGGAGACGGTCCTTTCCCCGGGGTGATGATGGTGCATGGCGGAGCTTGGATGGGAGGCCGCAAGACCGACATGTCGATGCACGCGCGGCGGCTTGCGTCCAAGGGCTACGCGGTGGTGTCGATCGAGTATCGGCTGGCACCCCAACATAAGTTTCCCGCCCAGATCGAGGATTGCCGAGAGGCATTGGTTTGGATTCGCAAGAATGCCCAACGGTTTCGCATCGACCCCAGGCGAATTGCTGGGTTCGGCTATTCCGCCGGCGGTCATCTTGTTTGTTTGCTTGGTCTGTTGAATTCTGACGATGAGAGCCAGCGGCTGCAGGCCGTTGTCGCCGGCGGCGCACCTTGCGAGTTTCGTACGATTCCCGCAACCAGCGGGTTGCTCATTTACTGGCTCGGTGGTCGCCGCTCCGAACTGCCGAATGTATATCGTGACGCTTCACCCGCGACGTTCGCCAGCGCCGACGATCCCCCGGTCTTTTTCTATCACGGCGAACGGGATCGGATGGTACCGGACCGCAGCGCAAAAGTGCTGCACGGTCTGCTCAAGGACAAGGGGGTTCGGACGGACATGCACACCGTGGTCGATGCCGGACACATCAAGACCTTTTTTGACCAGCAGCCGGTCGACCGAGCGGCGGACTTCCTGGACGAAGTTCTCAAGCCCTCCCAGCCGGAGTAATCGCTGCCCGTGGATAAAGCTCGCGACCATGGCGCGTCGGCTGAACAACCGCTGGCTGACAAGATGCTCCCGCGCGAGGAGTATGTGGAGCAAGCGTACTTCTTCAAAACGCTGCTGCAAAGGTTGGGCGACAACTTGCCGATGCAAGAGGGCATGGCTGCGATTCGACACGAAGTCTTGGCCAGCACCAACCTGCCAATGGCCATCGACTTCTTGCTCAGCGAGTTGCGACATGTCGGCCGCTTCGGCTCGGCGATGCTCCGCCTGGACCACTATTTCAATCCCTTCCAAACGTTTCTGGTTCAGCAAGCCGAGGATGACCGCGGCCGCTTCGACCTTCGGATCGCGCTGGCCATTTTGCAAAAGGAAGCAGAATATCGTGCCAACGGAACCCCGTCCCAGCAGGGCATTTTCCTTTTCCAATTCGAGACCTTGTCGCGCAATCGGCTGAGTTACGATGCTGGACTCGGCGCGATGGCGAAGGACGCACTGTTTGATGAAAACTGGAGCGACTGGATTTACACCGTGCGCCGCCAAATTGGATTGATTGATCTGGCCGATCTGATCTACGTACGCAGTGCACACTATGTCAACCGTGTGTCACCAGAACAGCGGTCCAGCAAGACAGTGCCTCTATTCGGCGAGAAGGAAGGAAAGATCGCGCTGGCTAACCGGCAGAAAGACCCGTTGCTGTTGTTCGCCGCACTGCAAAGGCACCTTGCCTATCCGGTGGTGCCGCGACCCAAGCCGGACCGTCAGTCGTCCGACTTGCTTCCGCTGCTCATCCGCCGAGTCGAAAGAATGGAGATGAGGCTCAAACTGCTCGAGGATGAACAGAAAGGTGGAATTGACCTCAGCAAGTATTACGGGGATCCTGGCTAAATCGACGTTCCATCCGGTGGGTCGCAAGCGGCACTGCGTCGCCAAAAATCTGAGCTTTGTTCAATTCTCGAAATCTAAGTCAAGATCGGTTTCAATCAAGCCGAGGATGCGCTTGGAAACCAATTTAAGATTCTGAGCAAAACAGAGCTCCCGTGAGCGGTTTTGTCCTTCAAACAATCTGGTGACCGTGGTAGATTTCAGGAACTGAACCGGTTTTTACGGACCTTTGGCGGTGAAACGGCAGGACGGCGATCGATTCCAGCGGTCCGACGATTAGAGGTCCGTCCTCGCTTTGCAGGTGACCACCCGTGGTCTTTCAGCTCCATCTCGACACTGAGACGGTTGAGCATATCGATCTTCCAACACCTTTTTGTGTTACTCCCGACGTTTCTATCCGGGAAGTACTGCAGAAGATGAAGGAAGAGGGGCGGGGCAGTGCGCTGATCTGTCGCGACGACAAATTGATCGGGATCTTTACTGAACGCGATTCGCTGCAGCTGATGGCGCGAAACGGCTCGATCGATGGCCCGATTGAAGAGGTGATGAACGCCAACCCGGCAACCATTTTCCCGAAAGAAAATGTGCAGACCGCCATTTCTCGCATGGCGCGGGGCGGCTACCGTCGATTGCCTGTCGTCGACGATGAAAATCGACCGATCGGGTTGCTGAAAGTCACCTCCATCTTGCACTACCTCGTCCAGCATTTCCCGAAATTTGTTTACAACCTACCGCCTAGTCCCGATGACACCACACAACAACGTGAAGGCGCCTGAAACACTCCCGCCACGACGGGCTCTCCCCCGCGCGATGCATTCGTCCACAGAATACTTCAACAATTTCTGATACCTCGGCAATCAAGATGGCGACGTCAACTCAAAGTTCGTCTGGTACCTCCAAGAAGATCGTTTCAATTGATTCGGCTACCGTTCGCTTTGCCGGCGACTCCGGTGATGGGATGCAGCTGGCCGGAACCCAAATGACCAACACGTCGGCGCTCGCCGGCAACGATGTTGCCACCTTTCCGGACTTCCCCGCGGAAATTCGCGCGCCTCGTGGGACGCTAGCAGGGGTGAGTGGCTTTCAGATTCACTTTGCTTCGGAGGATATCTACACGCCGGGTGACAGCCTCGATGCCCTGGTCGCCATGAATCCCGCCGCACTGAAGACCAACTTGGCCGACCTCGACGCCGGGGGGATCTTGATCGCCAACCAAGATGCCTTCGACAAGAAAGGCATGGACCAAGCGGGCTACGCGACAAATCCGCTGGAAGACGACAGTCTGGAAAAGTACCAGCTGTTCAAAGTCAGCATGACGAAATTGACTCGCAATGCCGTGGACGGGCTCGGCCTGACTCAGCGCGAGGCGGACAAATGCCGCAACTTTTTCGCCATGGGCTTGGTCTATTGGCTCTATGGACGCAGCCTCGAGCCGACTGAACGGTTTGTCGAAAGCAAGTTCGGTGGCAAGCCGACGATTGCTGAGGCCAACCTGAAGGCGCTACGAGCTGGACGCAACTATGGCGAAACGACCGATGCATTTGTGAGCAGCTACAAGGTCGATCGCGCCAAGCTGAAGCCCGGTACGTATCGAAACATGACCGGAAATCAGGCCCTCGCTTGGGGAATGATTACCGCGGCAAAAATGAGCAACAAAGAGTTGTTCCTCGGCTCCTACCCGATTACGCCGGCCAGTGACATCCTGCATGAATTGAGTAAATACAAGCATTTCGGCGTGAGAACTTTTCAAGCCGAAGACGAGATCGCTGCGATGACGGCAACCATTGGCGCCGCATTCGGCGGGGCCATGTCTTTGACCACCTCCAGCGGACCTGGAATCGCGCTGAAGGGCGAGGCCATGGGATTAGCCGTCATGCTGGAATTACCCATGATTATCGTCAACATCCAGCGGGGCGGGCCCAGTACAGGGTTGCCGACCAAGACAGAGCAATCGGATCTCTTCCAGGCGATCTTCGGTCGTAACGGGGAATCGCCCATGCCGGTTCTGGCAGCGTGTAGCCCGTCTGATTGCTTCGACGTCGCCCAAGAGGCTTGGCGAATCGCGGTGCGCTATATGACTCCCGTGGTCATACTCTCTGACGGATACATCGCGAATGGATCGGAACCGTGGCGAATTCCCAACGTGGACGAGCTCGCGCCGATCGAAGTCCAGCATCCCGAGGCTCGCGACAATGACGAGCCGTTCTTGCCGTACGAGCGAGATGAACGGCTGGCACGGCCCTGGGCAATTCCGGGGACCAGAGGCCTGACTCACCGCATCGGTGGCCTTGAGAAACAAGATATTACCGGCAACGTCAGCTACGACGCCGACAACCATCAGCACATGACCAACGTGCGAGCTCAGAAAATCGCCAACATTGCTGACGATATCGAGCCGCTGGAGGTCAACGGCGAAAAGACCGGCGACCTATTGGTCGTTAGCTGGGGTGGTACCTATGGTTCTTGTACCACGGCGGTCGAGCGGCTTCAGACCGAAGGCCAGGCAGTATCCCACGTCCACCTACGATATGTGAATCCCCTGCCAAACGATCTGGAAGGCATCATGAAGGGGTTCAAACAGATACTGGTTCCTGAGCTCAACATGGGGCAGCTGCGTACAATTCTCACGGCGTCCTATGGCCTGAACACCGAAGGGCTGAACAAGGTCCAAGGTAAACCGTTTTCTGTTAACGAGATTGTGGCTCACATCAAGGGGATGCTCGGATCGAGCTAAGTCCCCCGCCTAAACTGAGACTTGATTACTAGCTGAGAAGAGGAAATGAGTACCGAACTGCCAGTTCTGAAGGCCTCTGATTTTACAAGTGACCAGGACGTTCGATGGTGCCCCGGATGTGGTGACTATTCGATCCTGGCCCAAATGAAGAAGGTTCTGCCTACCCTGGGGATTCCCCGAGAGAAACTTGTGTTTGTATCCGGCATCGGATGCTCAAGTCGATTTCCGTACTACATGAACACTTACGGAATACATTCGATTCACGGCCGGGCACCCGCCGTTGCGGCTGGATTGAAAGCGGTCCGCCCCGACCTGACGGTTTGGGTTATCACGGGCGATGGTGATGGCCTGAGTATTGGCGGCAATCACTTGATGCACGCAATCCGGCGAAATTTGGACATCAACATCATCTTATTCAACAACCGAATCTACGGCTTGACGAAGGGGCAGTACTCACCCACCTCTCCGCTGGGAAAGATTACCAAGAGCACGCCCATGGGTGCGATCGACAATCCGCTGCATCCACTTTCGATCGCGATCGGCTGCGAAGGAACCTTCGTCGCTCGCTCCATCGATGTGAACATCAAGCATCTTGGTTCGGTTCTCCATCGAGCGGCCGAGCATCGCGGAACCGCCTTCGTCGAGGTCTATCAGAACTGCAACGTCTTTAACGATGGCGCCTGGGAATACGCGACCGACCGTGAGACCAAGGCCGACACCACGATCCTGTTGGAGCACGGCAAGCCACTCATCTTCGGTAAGAATCGTGACAAAGGAATTCGGCTCAACGGCATGGAGCCCGAGGTGGTCGAACTGGGCAAAGGCATCACCGAAGATGACTTGCTGTTCCACGACGAAAAATCACCCGAGCCCAGTCTGGCCTATTTGCTGAGCCGGATGCGGTACCCGGAATTTCCAGAGCCGATTGGCGTCTTCCGGGCCGTTGACCGACCTCGCTACGATGAAGAACTCAACCGTCAAATTGATATGGCGCGGGAAAAGAAGGGCGATGGCCAACTCGAACAGCTTTACCACACCGGTGATACCTGGACGGTGACGTCATGATTTCCTGTCCGTTTTGTAACCACGACAACATCGAGGGCATGGACACGTGCGATCAATGCGGCCAGCCGCTGGACGATTTGCACTTGCCGGACCCCAAGAATGCCGTTGAAAGCGGCCTGCTGACCGATACGGCGGCCCGGATCGAGCACCGCCCACCGATCACGGTGACCGGCGATACGTCGGTTGGAGACGTACTCACGCTGCTGGTGGAGAACCGGATCGGATGTGTCTTTATCGTGGACGACGCCGAGACGATAATCGGCGTTTTCAGCGAACGGGATGCGCTTCAAAGGCTAAACACCCAGTTTTCCGAGCTGCTTGACCGCCCCATTTCCCAGTTCATGACCGCCAATCCGGAAACCATGAATGAGTCGACTCGCATCGCTTTCGGGATCCGTCAGATGGATGTGGGCCACTTCCGGCATCTACCCATTTTGGATGCCGACGGACGGGCTAAAGGCGTGATATCCGTACGTGACATTTTACGGTATCTTACCAATAAGATGACAGCGCAAGCGTCTTAGAAACGCTAGCTCAATCGAATCAATTTGCCCCCTGGTGCGTCCTCGGATGTTGGTTTTTACCGGCCCCCGAGGACGCTTTCTTTTTGCGCTAGCTGAGCGCCACGTGCTTCGCCGGTTGTCGTTCGGTGTCGTTGATCCGAAGGTCGCGCGAATGGAGGCACGCCCACGTCATGTCCCTTCAGCGGCGATCCCTGACCAGATCGGCGATGCCGACGATAAATCGCCGCAAAGTCAGCTCTGCGGACAGGTGTAGTCTTTGTGTATTTTGTCCATCTTCTCTTTGCTCAAGAGTTGGTAAGCTGGGACCGGTTGTGGACGAATTGCATGTCGGTAGAATCAACCTTTACACCGCCTAAATTCGCCGAGTGGACCGCGGCTTTGTTACCGGGCGACGAGTGGTCGCCACTTGGTCACCTCAACGACCGGGTGATAACTATTTCTCGATCAGGATTGACCTGCGCGAGTCATCTCAACAACCCGTAGTCGAACTTCACTATGGAACCCTCTGAGGCCTGACATGCGGATTGCCGACTGGCTTGACGTACGAATGTTCAACATGGTGCACCAGCACAACCTGGTCTACAACACCTGCTGGGAAGATCCTCGGCTGGACCGAGCGGCGCTCGAGTTGGGACCGAATGACACGGTGATGGTGATCACCTCAGCCGGTTGCAATGCGCTGGACTACGCGCTCGAGAGTCCGCGACATGTTTATGCCGTTGACATGAACCCGCGGCAGAACGCGCTGCTGGACCTGAAGCTGTCGGGCATACGTCATCTCGAGTTCGAAGACTTCTTCAACATGTTCGGACGAGGTCGACTTCCCGACGCGTGTGATGTGTATCATCAAAAGCTGCGTGGTTCGATGCCTTCCTGGTCTCAAAAGTACTGGGACCGCTGGATTCGATTTTTCGACAATCGCCATCGTCCGTTTTATTACCGGGGTACGTCGGGGACCTTTGCCAAAGTCATGAACGTGTACGTCGATCGTGTGATCCGCGTCCGCGAGTGGCTCAATGCCGTGCTTGACGCGGCGAATGTGGAAGAGCAACGCCGGATCTACGAGGAGCACATCCGCGACCGGTTTTGGACGCGGTCGATCAAGTTCGCGATGGGCCGGAATGCAACCTTGTCGATGCTCGGTGTGCCCAAGGCTCAACGGCAGCAGGTTGACCGCTACTACGATGGTGGGATCGTCAAGTTTGTCCAAGATTGTGTGGAGGCTGTCTTCGCTCGACTGCCATTGATTGACAACTACTTTTGGCGCGTCTATCTGACAGGGGAATACACGGAGAAGTGTTGTCCTGAGTATCTCAAGCCAGACAACTTCCAACGACTGAAGGACGGTTTGGTGGATCGTGTTTCGACGCACACGAACACCGTCCAAGGTTTTTTGGATTCCCACCCTGAGCCGATCTCACGATTCGTCCTGTTGGATCACATGGATTGGCTTTCGAATCGTTTCTACCATCTGCTGGAAGCGGAATGGGAAGCGATCTTACGCCGCGCCACACCCGACGCACGGCTAATCTGGCGTAGTGGTGGATTGCAGACCGATTTTGTGAATCGGGCGCGCGTACAGTTCAACGGGCAACTCCGCGAAGTTGGCGACTTGTTGGAGTTCAATATGGATTTGGCTCGTCAACTGCACATGAAGGATCGCGTTCATACCTACGGCAGCTTTTACATCGCCAACCTTGCCGCATAGGCAGCGGGCTGGTGCCCAGCAGCTGCGACCAATCGATGAACGTGCTCGCGGACATGAAGGTTCTCTACCATCTGGCGCTCAAGCCAGTGCGTGGGAAGGACCACGCCGAGCGGATGGAGAGTTTCTACGCTGGACAGGCGGATGCCTACGATGGTTTTCGGCAAAGGCTGTTGCAGGGTCGCGAAACGCTGTTTCAAAAGCTGTCGATTCCACCCTCGAGCGTATGGGTTGATTTAGGTGGTGGAACGGGATCCAACGTCGAGTATCTTGCTGATCACATCGATCAGTTGAAGAGTGCCTACATCGTGGATCTTTCAGATTCACTGCTGGAAGTTGCCAGCGAGCGATGTCGTTCCAAAGGTTGGACTCACGTTCAGGCCTGTGCAGCGGACGCGACGACTTTCCAACCACCTGAGTCGGCGGACGTCGTAACCTTTTCGTATTCGTTGACGATGATCCCCGACTGGTTCGCTGCAATTGAGAACGCGTTGCGGATGTTGCGCCCGGGTGGTCAGATTGGGGTCGTCGATTTCTACGTGTCGCGGAAATACCCGGCCAGCACCGTCGAGAAGCGGCATTCTTGGTTCACGCGTCACTTTTGGCCGGCATGGTTTGGCTGCGACAACGTCTATCCCTCGGCCGACCATCTGCCGTTTTTACAGAGCCATTTCGACACCGAATATCTCGAAGAACGGCTGGGTAAGATCCCCTACCTGCCGTTGATTCGCGCTCCCTATTATCTGTTTGTGGGACGAAAACGCTGAGAAAGGTGGGGCGACGCTCACGCCGGCCTACGACTCAGCTCACCTCGTCTCAGGGTGTCTTCGGCGAGCGTCTGCCGCTTGATCGTCGAAAGACTCCTTTGGCGGACTCGAGTGCTTCGACCAACTGATCGACTTCCGACAGCGTATTGTAGAAGTAGAAACTCGCTCTGCTGCTGGCTCCGATGCCGAGTCTCTTGTGCAGCGGCATCGTGCAATGATGACCAGCACGGATGGCGACGCCCTGTCGATCGAGCAATTGGGCGACATCATGGGCGTGGACACCATCCACCGTGAAGCTAACGATACCCGCCTTGGCGGCTGGCGGTGGACCTAAGAAATTCACCCCACCCACCGACTCCAGCCCCTCGTGGGCGCGTAGCGTCAAGATCTGCTCGTACTGGTGGATCTTCTCAAGTCCGATCGACTGAAGGTAATCAATGGCAGCTCCCAGACCGATGGCGGGAACAATTGGCGGTGTGCCGGCCTCGAACTTCGCCGGCAGATCCGCGGGTTCGAAACGATCCAAGTGAACGCGGCGAATCATACTTCCGCCGCCAAGGAATGGCGGCATCGCTTCGAGCAGATGCTCGCGTCCGTACAGAACGCCAACGCCTGAGGGGCCCATCATTTTGTGGCCGCTGAACACGAGAAAATCGACGTCCATCTTCTGCACGTCGGTTGGCAGGTGAGGGACGGACTGTGCGGCGTCGACAAGAACCAGTGCGCCGGATTTGTGAGCCAGTTCTACGATCCGCGCAATGGGGTTGATCGTCCCCAAAACGTTCGAGATCTCGGTCACGGCGACCAGCTTGGTGCGTTCATTCAACAGCTCTTCGAATATGTCCATCCTCAGTTGGCCGTCATCCGTGATCGGGATATGTCGCAACTGACAACCCGTTCGCTCGGCAAGTTGTTGCCAGGGCACCAGGTTCGAATGATGCTCCATCTCGGTCAAGATGATCTCGTCACCTTCACCGACGTTCGAATCTCCCCAACTCCGGGCGACCAGATTGATCCCCATGGTCGAGCCTGTCGAGAAGATGACTTCGTGAGGCTTGCCCGCGTTAATGAACTTCTGGATCGCAGCACGAGCCTCCTCGTACAAGTCCGTACTCTGATCGCTCAACCAATGGATTCCACGATGGACGTTGGCGTAGTGTTTTTCGTACGTCTCGACGAGCGTGTTGATGACTTGCGTGGGTCGCTGAGTCGTTGCGGCGTTGTCGAGATAGACCAGGGGCTTATCCTGATGAATGCTCGTTGCCAGGATGGGGAAGTCCGCTCTCAGCCGCTGCGGATCAAGTGGCAGGGTGGTATCAGCAACGCTCATCAGCTCTCTTCTCCCAAGTCCGGTCCGTTAAAGGTGGATTGGCTGCCCTCCTGGCCATTCTCTTCGATCGACGAAAAGACTGCCGTTTGAAGCACCCGCCAGGGCAAGAGGCAACACTTTTGACGATTGGGCGTAAGCCTCGCTCCAAACAATTCAAGCATCTGTTCCGCCGTGAACTGACGCACGTCATCGACCAGCTTGCCGTCCATCTTCTCGATCAACATCGAGGCCGCAGCCTGGCTAATACAACAACCATCTCCATCGAAGAAGGCATCTTGGATCGTGCCATCATCGGCGATCCGCAATTCGATCCGGACTACGTCTCCGCACAGGGGGTTGTCGTCTTCATGTGCATGCGTCGGATGGTCGCAGCGGCCCCGATGGTAGGGATCCTCGTAATGGTCCAAGACGTGTTCTTGATAAAGTTCTTCTTCTTCGTTGCTGAGCATTACTATGGTCGTAGTTCGAGGGATTGTGAGCGTCTATTTCAGTGTAGGTGGGTGCCTGCCTGGGGTCCAGGTCCGGCCGTTGAATCGCCATTTTGCGGGTGGCCCCGCTCGTCAGGACCGATCTGAGATCTATCGCTGCCGCCACAGCAGGGCGTCTCGGATGCCAAGTTCCGCTTGCCTGTCCGCGATTTGTCGTTTGAATCGTCGGGCATCCATGGGATATCCAGCGGTTGGTTTCAAGTCCTCGACATGGTCACACCAAAACCGATTGAAGGCCCGCATCGCAATCTCGCGCAAATACTTGGACGTCATCGACGCCAGTGCTGAAGGCAAGAATGCCTCGCCGCGCGCTCGAAAACGGATCTCGCGCGGGCAACCGGGCTGGCCGATGTCGTAGGCGCTTTCGGCGCGCCCCTCCTTGATGACACGAACGAGTCCTGGGCAAAGACGTGGCTGCAGGAGAGCACCGTAGTGATTGCGTCCACCATGTTTGTCACAAATGATGTGCATGGGTTCGCCCGGAAGTTGCTCAATCAGGTCAGCGACCAGATTTAAGGTCGTGGTCGACAGGACGGTCCCCTTCGAATCGTATTGCTGGACAAGGCGATTGAAAGGGGCTGGAAAAAGGACTGTGCTTCGGACTGAGTGCAATCGAATCCCGATTCGCTCCATGTGATTCTGTAACCGCGTCGCCAATTCATTTGGTGTTTCGTCGTCGATATCGACGGGCAGCACGCATTGGAAGCCCTCGTACCAAGGTAGATTCAGACGCTCACCGGTAGCATCCGGGCAAAGTGATTGCCATAGATCATCCCATCGACGTGGCGCTTGATCCGTAACGGCGAGCGCCGTCAGCACTCCCCGCTCTAATTCCGCCAGGCTCCCGCCGGGCCGATAGAGCTGTTTGGAATCGGCGATGGGAATCTTCGCCGCATCATCACTGGGCTCCGTTACCACGAGCGGCCCAAGCAATTCGTAGAGATCACAGTCCAGCTGGTCGTCCGGTACTTGCCAAATGGTCGACGAAATGACGAGGGGACCGAGATTGGGTCCGTATCCAGCTTCATCCGTGCCGATCAGAAATCCCATGCTGGCAAGGTCTCTGATCAGCCTCGATTCGTCAAGCGGCTTACTGAAAAATCAGCAAGCCGACCTGTTGCCGGTCGGAGTCTCGCTGCTCGGCTTGCCCCCAACCTTGGCGGCCCAGGCCGGGCATGAGCCGGTCGACTCCAATCGCCCAGACGTCACCGGGTTGAGGGGGGGCGGGGCTGATCTGATCCCAGGGAATGGCGACTTCGAACGCCCAGCGTAGATGGTCCGACGAGGTGTCCAGAAACCATTTCGGATTCCATGACGCGTCGTGGTTTAACGCGTCGTTGGCCGACCCGTTGACGTCGACGGATAGCTTCCAGTGGGTCGCGTAGTCGCGATCAATGTCAAGGCGCAGTGTCAGCCGATCATGTTGGGATAGATCGACATCGCGGCGACGTTCTCCCGACTGCGGTGCGTGATCCACCGCCGTCGGATGAACGCAGGCGGCGGCGATGAACAGAAACTGAGCGTCCCAGGCCCAGTAGACCTTAGTGCTGACTTGCTTCGCATATCTGTCGCCCAAGAGCGTCATCGGTGCCGCGCTCCATGCGTCTTCATCCAGCTTTCCATCCAGGTACGGCCGCTGCTCAGTGACGCGACAAATGTGGGTCATTGATGTCGGGTCACTGTTCGGCTTGGCGAGTGCCAGTTCGGCGACGGCACGAGCTTTCCAGATGGGGTCGGATTGCTTGGCTGCTTGGGTTCGCCAAAACGAGGTGGCTTCGTCCGTGCGGCCCAACCGACGATGCAACGCGGCGACCGGGAAGCGAATCATCGGCTCGAAATAGAGATCCGGCTGAGCGGCTTGGATGGCGCGGGCCAACCGTGCAAAACGTTCTGCTCGTTGCGTCTGTCGTTGTGACAACGAGACGCGTTGATCTTCGGGCAAGTCATCTGCTTGACTGCTTTCAAAGGTCGCCTGCTGGACTCCACCATCTGACTTGATCTTGAGACCTGAGGTAGCAGGCTGCGAAAAGTCATCTGTCGGCACTCTCCAATGAAGTAACCCCTCGAGGCTGGCACTCTGCACGAGCAATTGCCATCGGGACGCTTCCGCCAAAGCGTGTTGCGGCAGTTGACCGGTCAGTTGCTCGAGTAGTTCCGTGGCCTCGGTCCGATGCTGGGCCTGGCTCAGGCGATAAGCCGTTTGAAAAAGCAGATCCCCTTGATCCGAGCGTGGCAATTTGCGGGCTAGCTGTGTTATCTGCTGGAGTCGCGCCGCCTCCAGCTCTTCTGAGGACCGCAGGAGTGATTCGATGGTTCGTCGCTGCTGCGCGGTCTGATGCAGTTGGCGAAAGTTGTCCTTGAGGGTGAGGTCGGCACGATGCATCGGCTCCCCGCGAGCGAGCGTCGCTGAATCGAACAGGCGAGGTATTCCCCGCGATCGACCACCGGCTTGCCGACCCGCCACTTCAAATAGCAGTTCGTCAGGACCTGGAACATAACGAGAGCTCATGATCGACCGAGCCCGGTCGGCCAGTTTTGTCACCGACTGGCCGAGGGGTAACGCCAACCGATTGGAAGTCACTCGATAAACGGGGCCGATTTCTTGATGGGTCTGTCCGGCGACAAGTCGGACGTTCCAGGGCTGGAGTCCGCCCTGTTGGATCTGACTTTCAAACTCTCCCTGGTTGCGTGCTCGCTGCACGGCCAATTCAACCAGTCCACGGGTGTCTGCCGCCGCACCCGGCGAAGACATGCGGTCGGCCGCGATGACCAGCATTTCCGGTCGGTAAATGCGGATCTGACGTACCAGATACTCGCACAGCAACTCTTGGCTGTCACCTCCCACCGCGTCGCTCGCGCGCTGACGAATCTGCGTGGCGTCAAGTTTGAGCTCTGGATCGCTCAGTGGCACGGCTTGGATCATGTTTGCGCACGTCCCGGCAACGGTCGTGGTGGCTTCATGCAATCGACGGGCAATGGGCACCGTCGACACATCGTGAATCGAAGGCGAAGGCCCGCTTAAAACCTCGACCGACGCTAGGAAGCCTTCACCGCCTGAAGCCTGAGCCAAGAACTCCCAGGGCACCGATGAGGGATTGGTGGCAACCGCCATCAATGCCACGCGACTCGGCGTATCCGTTTGCCGTTGCCACGATTTGCCGCCGTCGCGGGTCGCGAGGATGGTACCCAGCGAGCCCACCGCCCAACCATGCAAGTCGTCTACGAAATCGACGGACGAGAGCGGTAACGACTGGCCCGTTTCCTGCATCTGCCAAGACGCTCCCGCATCGCCGGAATAGAGGACCCGTGTACCTGGGACGCCGGCAATCCAGATGTTGTCGTTTTGCGTGTCGATCGCTCGCCAATCGAATTCCGTCCAGTGCATCTCGCGATCAACCATGCCCGACCACGTTCGACCGCCATCGATCGACGTCGCGACGTGTCCCTGCAGTCCGCAAACCACGACTCGGTTACCCGAGAGCAATCGAAGCTGGGTGATCGGCGTCCAGCGGTCCCCACCCATCGGCTGCAAGCCCTGAGGCTCAACGCGAATCAATCGGCCACGCTGATCGACGACCAATCCGGGTCCGTTCGAGTCGAAATGGCCAGCAACGCATCCCAGCGTATTGCCGGGCCAGGGCGTCCAGTGTTTGCCTGCGTCGGTGGTTCGATACACGCCCGAGGGGAACATGGCGGAGGGGAATCCGATCGCGAATCCTCGGCGCTCATCGATGAATTGAATTTGAGTGAGCCAGGGCAGAAAGTGGTTTTGAGACAACGTCCATGTGTTGCCACCGTCTTGCGTCTGTAGGATGACGCCCTTGGGCCGATGAGTGTAGGCGGCGGTGAAGCCGCCCACGGCCCAGGCATGCTTGGCGTCAATCGCGTGGATCGACTCCAATCGGTAATCGACGGGGTTGGTCTGCAGCTGCCACGTCTCACCGCCATCCGACGTTTTCAGAATCGCCCCGCGGTCGCCGACAGCCCAACCGTTGAGCCGATCGACAAAGCAGACATCGTTCAGATTCGCGTCTTGGCGAAATGATGCCGGCCATTCACCACCATGTGCTATCCGTGCCGGACCAAGCGGCACAAGGCAGACCAGGGCCGAACTCCAGACCAGGAACGAACTCATTGCGAAGCGCCACATCGATCGTCCTCCTTGATAGATCGGAGGGCTGATTCTACCGCACGGATCCAAGCGAGCCGAATGGCACTTATGCCACGGGATGAGACGCGCGGTGGAGCGCTGGTCCGGCCACGCTGCGCCAGCACTGCTGGCACATACACGCCAGACAGCGATGACGGCGGCATCGGCCCCGAGGGAAAAGCGAGTTACTTGGTCGAACTTCCTTCGGGGTCTGGAAGCTCGACGGCTGGATCCAAGCCTTGCGGCTTCGCCAGATCAAGCGGGCGATGGGATTCGAACCCACGACATCCAGCTTGGGAAGCTAGCACTCTGCCAACTGAGTTACGCCCGCAGTTCTTACGAGTTTATCAGCTGCCATCGGCCGCAGGCAAGCGCCGGAACCAGGATCTGGCAACGGTCTGCGTGGATCTTGCCGAGCACCTGGTTCGTCGTCCCGCGTTCGCCTTGCGATGCGATTGAGCGTTGCACTACAATCGCCCGCCTTTTTGACCCCAGGGCGACGTCTGCTCGTCACCATGCGACAACAGGAGGGAATGTTGTGGACTTAGCGCTCGTCGTACTCTTTTGCTCGACCCTGCTCACAGCCGAACCGATCCAGCCGACGGACATCGCCCCCGATACGTTGGTGGTTTGTGATCCCCGGCTTGAGCGAGCCATCGGGCCGTGGATCCAGTACCGAACCGCGCAGGGCCATCGTCTATCTGTTGTGTCAAACTTCGATACCGCTACGGACATCAAGGATCGAATTCGTGCGGCGGCGCAGGGTGGCCGGCTCAAGTTCGTGGTCCTTGTCGGTGATGTCGGGCGGCCCGGTCAGATCATGCCAGACGAGGTCGATGTGCCGACACGCAACGTGCCGGCACAAATCAACGTCCGGTGGGGATCGGAACCGGAAATTGCGACCGACAATTGGTATGCCGATTTAGACGACGACGCGGTTCCGGATGTTGCCATCGGTCGGCTCTCGGCAAACACCCCGGAGCAGTTGTCACTGATTATTCAAAAGACGATCGACTATGAACGCTCGGCTTCGATGGGCCTGTGGCGTCGACGCGTGAACTTTGTTGCTGGGGTTGGCGGCTTTGGAGCCTTGGCAGACAAAGTGATCGAATCGGCCGCTCGATCCTTCATTAGTCGTGGCATTCCCGATACGTATCGAACCTCGATGACCTATGCGAGTTGGCGAAGTCCGTATTGTCCGGACCCGCGTTTGTTTCGACAGACGGTGATCGAACGGATGAACGAAGGATGTCTGTTCTGGATCTACATCGGCCACGGGCATCGTCAGGGTTTGGATTGGATTCGTGTGCCAACCGGTGCCGCTCCAATACTGCAAGCCAACGATGTGTCGCGTGTACGCGCGACAACCGGGCTGCCCATCGCGGTGTTTCTGTCCTGCTACGCAGGTGCTTTTGATGGCACGGACGACTGCTTGGCGGAGAAGTTGCTTTGGCAAGAGCGCGGGCCGGTGGCGATCTTAGCGGGATCACGTGTGACGATGCCTTACGGGATGGCCGTCTTGAGCAATGCGATGATGGACTACGTTTTTCGCGACCGCCAACAAACTCTGGGTGAGGTCATGCTTTTGGCCAAACGTCACAGCATGGATAAGACGGGCGAAGGGTTTAGCCGTCGGCTGTTGGACGCGATGGCCGCGTCGATCAGCCCCAACCCGGACGACCTCGAGGGCGAGCGACGTGAACACCTGCATCTCTTTAACCTGCTTGGTGATCCTCTGCTCAGAATTCGTCACCCCCGTGAATTGGAGGTCAAAGTGGCACGATCGATTGAACCCGGGGGACGTCTACGCGTTGAATGCGAGTCCGAACTCACCGGAGATTGCCTGGTTGAGTTGGTGTGCCGTCGCGGGCAGTTGACATATCGTCCGGACCCACGGACCGAATTCGACGGCACCAGCGCGGGCATGAAGTTGCTGTCGCAAGAATATCAGCGCGCCAACGACGACTGTTACGTCTCTCGGCAATTCCGCACGGTGCGGCGATCATTCAGCACTCTGCTGCCTGTACCCGAGCATGCGATGGGGGCTTGCCGCGTTCGCGTCTTCGTGCGAGATGATGAAGATTTCGCGACTGGAGCAGCTCGTGTTCACGTCACCCGGCCGAAACCCGAGACTTCGGGAGCGGATTGATGATAGCGACGCTGTAAAGTCAGGTCCGCTCGCCTTGGACTGGATCTGGGCAGGCGTTATTATGAGCGCGGGCGAACCACGTGGGTTTGTTGGTGGCGGTCAACATGAGATTCTTGCAGTCTGAGGTTCATTGATGTCATTTCGAGTTGAACGTGATTCGATGGGCGACGTGCAGGTGCCCGTCGAGGCCTACTACGGCGCACAGACCCAACGTGCCGTCGAGAATTTTCCGATTTCCGGTTGGACGCTACCCCCGGCGCTGGTCCACGCCATGGGGCTGGTCAAATTAGGCTGTGCGATCGCCAACCGCGACCTGAACAAACTGACAGGTTCAGGTAAGAATCCTCTCAGCGACGAACAAGTTGCCGCGCTCATCAAAGCTTGTCGCGAAGTGGTCGGCGGCACGCTCGATAGTGAATTCCCAGTCGATGTCTTCCAAACCGGGTCCGGAACATCGAGCAACATGAACGTTAACGAAGTCATCTCGAATCGCGCGATCGAGATTCTGGGTGGCGATCGGTTTGTGACCGAAAAGCCGATTCACCCCAACGATCATGTGAACATGGGCCAGAGCACGAATGATACGTTTCCAACGGCGATTCACGTTGCCGCTGCGATTGAGCTGGATAAAAGACTCATCCCGGTCCTGGAAAGTCTTCACGCTCACCTCAAGAAAAAGGCAGAGGACTGGGACAAGATCATCAAGATCGGCCGCACTCACTTGATGGATGCAACGCCCCTCCGACTTGGGCAGGAGTTCGGTGGCTTTGCGCGTCAGATCGAATTGTCCATCGAACGGGCGCGAGATGGCGTCCGCTCGATTCTGGAACTCCCCGTCGGTGGCACAGCCGTTGGGTCCGGCATCAATACGCATCCGGAATTTGGCAGCCGGGTCTGTGCGGCGATTGCGGCGGAGTCGGGAATCGATTTTGTCGAGGCGGTCGACCACTTCGAAGCCAATGCGCAACGCGACGCGTTGGTGAGCTGCCACGGTCACCTGCGTACCATCGCCGTCACGGTGATGAACGTTGCCAATAACATTCGCTTTCTTGGGTCCGGGCCACGCTGTGGATACTACGAAGTCAAGTTGCCATCGCGACAACCCGGTAGCTCGATCATGCCTGGCAAGGTCAATCCCGTGATGTGCGAAAGTGCAATGCAAGTTGCCGCGCGGGTCATGGGGAACGATCAGACGGTGACGGTCAGTGGAGCGACCGGCGGCCAATTCCAACTGAACATCATGATGCCGGTCATGGGCCACGCCGTGCTAGAGAGCATTGACCTACTGACCGGAGTGACGCAGGCCTTCATCGACTTCTGCGTTGCCGACATGGAGCCCAATCCCGAAGCCTGTGAGGCGGCGGTCGAGCAGAGTCTGTCGATGGTGACCAGCCTGAATCCGCTGATCGGCTATGAAAAGGCAGCCGCTTTGGCGAAAGAAGCATTCGCCACCGGCAAGACAATTCGAGAATTATGCCTTGAAAAGGACGTACTCGCCGAGGAAACGCTCAAGGAAGCATTGGATCCCTGGCGAATGACGGAACCCCAGGAGTAAGTCACGAGAACCAGACCGTCACACGAAGTCGGTCTGCACCAGAAGTCCGGAATGCGACTTGGTTTCGGATTTCGAATTGTTAACGGAGGATCCGTATGAAACGCATGGACGCATCGCCGACCGCGGGGATTTGCCTTGCTTGGCTGCTCGCGGCAGCGACACTTTCCGCTCAGACTGGCGCCGGCCCAGCCCAGGGGGTATCGCATCAGTCGCCTTCACCGCCGGCGGGGAACAGTTTTCAGCCGGCGATCGATGCCCTCTACAAGCAGGCCGCTGCGGCCACCGATGTCGAGCAGTTGGTCCAGCTACAGCAAACCTGCCGACGTCTGAGGGAGCAACTGACAGAGGATGTCACAAGCGCCTACGTCGATCAGCTCCTGGCCTGGCTGCACAATCGAACTGGGGAATTACTGACTCAGCAGGCCCAACAGCTGGCCGTTGCGAACGACGAATCCGGTTCCAATCAGATGGAGCAGCAGGCGATCGAACACTTCACCACATCGATCGATCTGGCACCTAATGCGCGGGCCTTTCACAATCGGGGCGTGAGTTTAGCGGCGACAGGCAAGTTCGATGAAGCGATCAAGGATTTCGGTCGATGCTTGGAATATGATCCGAATTATGCAAACGCGTTCTTCAATCGGGCCGAGCTTAACCTCGAGCTCGGTCATTTCGAGGCGGCCAAAGAGGATTACTCGGCCGCCTTGCTAGCGAATCCCAAAGACGTGGACGCCTTGATGGGGCGCGGGCACACGCGGTTCTATTTAGGCGAATTTGAGGACTCGCTGCTCGATTTTGACGATGCGATCCGGAACGATCCCAAACGGTCCGTCGCCTATGCCGACCGTGCGGATCTATACGCCTACCTAGGCCGATGGGAACCAGCCGCCCGCGACTATCGGATGGCGATCCGCCTGGACAAGAACCTTGGACGTGCCTACCAGTGTGCTGCCTGGGTCATGGCCACGTGCCCGGAAGAGAAGTTTCGAGACGAGAACCTGGCTTTGCGAGCGGCTGAGCGGGCGATTGAGTTGGATGGCAAGGAAGATTATCGCTATTTGGACACCCTGGCTGCGGCTCTGGCCAATGCAAATCGCTTCCCAGAAGCCCAGAATTCGGTGCAAATGGCGATGAAAGCGGCTCCCGAGGATCTCGTTCCCGAGCTCCAACAAAGGCTCACGCTTTATCAATCGCACCGTCCGTATCGAGATATTCCGCGGTAGCTCACGAAGCGAGTGCCGGATCTAACCCCGCCGCTGTTTCGCGATGCACCCCGGCAACGCGGTGAGTTTGACGGGAAGAACGTGAAATGATGGATGGGAAGTGTAAATTCGCGGACTGGCAACGGCCTTGTCCGCTGCAAAACTGACGGCGAGGCGAGCCCGGCGTCATCGGGCGGTGTCTATACGAAAGCACGCGGCGCTGAGCGAACCCGCCAGCAACCGAAAAAGAAGACTCGAATAGAAAGTCAAACACTGGACCTTCCCGATCTTAGGAAATGGATTAAGATGGTAGGACCCACCAACAGAGATCGTCGAACCATCCCGGGAGGGCGGTGGTTGAGCCGCCGTCGGGTGCCTCTTCGACCGACGAGCTCCATTGACCTTCTTATCAGGTCAACGCGCGTGCTTTGGGTGTATGGTTTCTGAATAACCTCGAAGATTTTGACTGTGTGATACTGATGGACCTACGCAAAATTCGAAACATTGGCATTTCGGCCCATATCGATTCGGGTAAGACCACGCTCAGCGAACGGATTCTGTTCTACACCGGCCGCATCCACAAGATGGAGGAGGTCCACGGTGGTGGCGACGGTGCGACCATGGATCATATGGAACTGGAGAAAGAACGCGGTATCACCATTACCAGCGCGGCGACGCGCGTGGACTGGGATAATCACGAAATCAACTTGATCGACACTCCAGGCCACGTCGATTTCACCGTCGAAGTCGAGCGCAGCCTCCGGGTGCTGGACGGAGCGGTCCTGGTCCTTTGTGCTGTCGGTGGTGTGCAGTCCCAATCGATCACCGTCGATCGGCAAATGAAGCGTTATCACGTGCCACGCCTGGCATTCATCAACAAGATGGACCGCACCGGTGCCGATCCGGTCGATGTGGTTCAACAGATGAGGGACAAGCTGGGGATCGATGCGATCCTGATCCAGCTGCCGATCGGAGCTGGCGAGACGTTCGAGGGTTTGATCGATCTGATCAAGATGAAGGCCCTCTATTTCGATGGACGGGATGGGGAAACCGTTCGCGTCGACGAAATCCCGGCCGCGATGGTCGACGAATCTGCCTCGCAACGCCAACACATGCTCGAAGCCCTGTCGATGTACAGTGATGAGCTGATGGAATTGTTGTTGTCCGAGGAAGAGGTACCGGAAGCGTTGGTACACAAGGTCTTGCGTGATGCGGTCCTGGGTGAGGAGGTGACTCCTGTGATGGTGGGAACCGCCTACCGGAACAAAGGCGTTCAGCCGTTGTTGGATGCGATTGTCCGTTATCTCCCCGCGCCCTTCGATCACGAGATCGTTGCCAAAGACTGCATCGATCAAACGAAGAAGATTCCCTTGGCGACAGATGCCAGCAAACCGTTTGTGGGCATGGCGTTCAAGATCGTCGACGATCCCTATGGTCAGTTGACCTTCACCCGGATCTACCAGGGAAAGATCTCGAAGGGACAACAGTACTACAACCAGCGCACCGGGCGTAAAGATCGTTTCAGCCGCATTCTGCTGATGCACGCCGACAAACGCGAAGAAGTTGATTCGGCTGAGGCCGGAGACATTGTTGCAATCATGGGCATCGACTGTGCCAGTGGCGATACCTATGCCGCCGAGCCGAAGTTCTGCACGCTTGAAAACATGTTCGTACCTGAACCGGTGATCAAAGTCGCCGTAAGCCCGACGCAGCGAGCGGATGCCGATCGTCTTGGCAAGGCTCTGGCTCGGTTCCGCAAAGAAGATCCGACCTTCCGCGTCATGACCGATGCAGAAACGGGCGAGACGCTGATGGCCGGCATGGGCGAACTGCACTTGGAGGTCTATGTCGAGCGCATTCGTCGAGAATACAACGTGCAGGTTGAAGTCGGTGCACCGAAGGTCAGCTACCGCGAGTCGCCAACGCGTAGCGTCGAGTTCGACTACAAACACAAGAAACAGTCGGGTGGCTCCGGGCAGTACGCCCATATCGTTGGTCGCATGATGCCGTTGGAAGAAGAGAGCGACGAGTCGTTCGTGTTTGAAGAATCCGTCGTGGGCGGACGAATTCCGAAGGAATACATCCCGTCAGTCGAGAAGGGATGTCGATCCGGATTGCCCGCTGGGCCTGTGGCCGGTTTTCCCATCATCGGCGTGAAGGTGCATTTGGAAGATGGCTCGTATCACGACGTCGACAGCTCAGACATGGCTTTCCAAATCTGTGCTCGCAACTGCTTCAAGCAGAGCTTTCTGCGCACCAAACCGGTGCTGCTTGAGCCGGTGATGAAAATGGAGATCGAATGCCCCTCCGGGTTCCAAGGATCCGTGACCGGTGATCTGATTGGCCGACGAGGTATGATTCTGTCCACTGAAATGCAGAACGACATCACGATCATCACCGCCGAAGTCCCGCTGTCTGAGACGTTTGGCTACTCGACCGATCTGCGAAGTCAAACGCAGGGGCAGGGCACCTTCACGATGGAATTGGCCCGCTACAAGCGCGTGCCCAGCAAGATCCAAGAAGAGATCATCGCCGAACGCAAGAAGGGCGAACTTGTGGGTGCCAAGTAAGCGGTGTGGCCCGTGGGCTCGAGTCTCAAGCCTCGAGCCTCCACATCACCTGCCGAACCATCGTTTCAGAGAGTGAACGGTGGCTGCGCGGCCCGCACGAGCGATGGACGTGGTGAGCGGAATTTCTTTCGGACAAACCGCGACACAGTTCTGGGCATTTCCGCAGACCTGAATGCCGCCTGGCGCTGTTATGGCGTCCATCCGCTCGTCCGCATTCACCTTGCCCGTCGGATGTGAATCGAACAGCACGGCCTGACTGATGGCGTGCGGACCGATGAATGCTGTCGAATAGGCTTCCTTTTGGCGGGCTTCGTAATCTTCGTCCGACTCCCCGTTGTTTCGTTCGACCTCGATCTTTGTGTATTGAGGGCAGGCTTCGACACAGCAACCGCAACTCATGCATTGGCTCAACGGATAATTCTGTTCCTGCTCGGGGCGTGAAATCCGCGGCCCCGCTCCCATGTCGTGGTATCCGTCGACATCAATCCAGGCCTTAACGCGACTCAACGCATCGAACATCCGCTCGCGATCGACCATCAGATCTCGCAACACTGGAAATTTGGTCATCGGACGTAGTTCGATCTCTTTGGAATTGTCTTCCAGCAACCGATCAACGAGTGCCGAGCAGGCTTGTCGAACACGACCGTTAATGACCATCGTGCAAGCGCCACAGACCTCTTCCAAGCAGTTGCAGTCCCAGGCGACAGGGGACACGGGGTTGCCATCAGCTGAGGTCGCCTGCGCTGCGATACTCTGCAACACGCTAATGACATTCATGTCGGGCTGGTAAACGACTCGGTGTTGTTCCCAATAGCTCGGCTCACCCGGTCCGTTTTGACGCAAAATGCGGACGTCGAACGCATGCTGCTGGGATTGTCCGTTATTGGCTAAGTCGATCATGTCGTCTCTCGTTCGTGTGGATAGATCAGGTTCGCGCCGCGACGGCTTCGCCAGCTGCCGGCGAAGTGGCCTCAGGTTGTTTTGCCTTGCGACTCTGCCAGGCCTCTTCGATGTCTTCGCCACCGACCAGACCATACAGTCGTGGACGCGGTGGGATGATGCTGACATCGACATCTTCAAAACTCATGACAGGCTCGCCCTCGTTGTAGTCGGCGATCGTGGATTTGAGCCATTTTTCGTTGTTCTCAGCAAAGCGGTCGCACCACTCTTCGGCTTGTCGCTTGCGTTCGGCGGCATCATCACTCTCAATACCACTCTTGGCGAAGTCGGGCTTAAAGTGAGCGCCCCGGCATTCGTCACGCAGGCGGGCGCCGCGCAGGATGACCTTCGCCAGCGGAAACATATCGACCAGCGCCTTCGTGAAGACGACGTTTTGGTTGGTCCATTGTCCTGTGTCGGAGAGCGAGCAACGTTTGCCGCGCTCTTCCAATTCGCAGACAATTCCGTAGGCCTCGTCCAGGTTGGTGTTGTGCCGCACAACGGTTGCGGCCTTGGTCATGATGTCTCCCAATTCTTGGTGCAGCAAATAGGGGTTTTCTCCGCCCGAGTCGCGTGCGAGCAAGGCGTCATGTGCCGCTTGCTCACGTCCGACCGCATCGCTAAACAGCGAGCTGGGCTGTTCACTAGCGGCGCCGCTGGTCTTCATCCAGTTGTCGATACAGGGAGCGACGAACAGGCCAGAGAAAATGCAGCTCAGCAGCGAGTTGGCTCCGAGACGATTGCCGCCATGATATTGGTAGTCGCATTCGCCGATCGCATAGAGTCCGTCAATATTGGTGACGTGATTGCGAATCGAACCAGGTTGCAGACCACCCTCTGCGGTTCTTTCATAATCAGCCCAGAGACCCCCCATACTGTAGTGGACCGCGGGGAAGATCTTCATCGGCATTTCACGCGGGTCGACGCCCTGAAATTTCTCATAGATTTCCAGGATACCGCCCAGCTTGCGATCAAGTTCACCTCGTTCAATGTGGGTCAGGTCGAGGTAAACGCACTGACGGTTGGCGTCCACGCTTAGACCCTCGTGGACACAAACGTCGAAGATTTCACGTGTTGCGATATCACGAGGCACGAGGTTTCCGTAGGTCGGGTAACGCTCTTCCAGGAAGTAGTATCGTTCGCCCTCGGGGATGTCACGCGGATCGCGTTCGTCATGCGGCTTGCGCGGAACCCAGACGCGGCCGCCTTCGCCGCGTGCCGACTCACTCATCAGCCGCAACTTGTCAGCTCCGGGAATCGCGGTCGGATGGACCTGGATGAATTCGCCGTTTGCGTATCGAGCGCCGGACTTGTAGCAGCGGCTGACCGCACTGCCGTTACAGGCCATCGACATGGTCGAGCGTCCGAAGATCAGTCCGTTGCCACCGGTTGCCAAAATCACGGCGTCGGCCGGGAAGGCGCGGATTTCCATGGTGACCAGGTCCTGTCCGACGCAGCCTCGGCAGACACCTTTTTCGTCCAGAATCGGATTCAGGAAATCCCAGAACTCGTATTTCTTGATGCGGCCTTCAGCTTCCCAGCGTCGGACCTGTTCGTCCAACGCGTACAGCAGCTGTTGACCGGTCGTCGCGCCAGCGAATGCCGTTCTCTTGTACAGCGTTCCGCCAAAACGACGACGATCCAGATAGCCTTCCATCGTGCGATTGAAAGTCACGCCTAGACGATCCATCAAGTCGATGACCTTGGGGGCCCAGTAAGCCATCTCTTTGACGGGCGGCTGGTGTTGCAGAAAATCGCCGCCATAGACGGTGTCGTCGAAGTGCTTCCATTCACTGTCGCCGAGCTCGCGTGTTTGATCATTGCAGCTGTTGATGCCTCCCTGCGCACACACACTGTGAGAACGCTTAACCGGAGTCAAGCTCATCAGGTCCACATCGATTCCTAACTCGGCCAGTTTCATTGCGGCAGCCAAGCCGGCCAAGCCACCGCCGACGACCATTACACGTTGTTTAGCCATGCAAGTGCGCTCCCATCAGGATCCAGTTTTTGCTTGTCTTTTGTTGTGTCCGATCACTCATCGCACGCCTGATGCCTCGGCATCGATTGGAGTACTGGTCGTTTCCAGCGAGGTCGCCTCCGGCTTCTCGTCGCCGAATTTTGTCTCGAGCTCCTCGTCCGACCAGAGTTTTCGGTGATGCTTGTGATCTTCCTTCCGCTCAGCGGCTTCGTCGGCCGGGAATTCGACAGCGATGCGGGCGTCGTACATCCGCTGCTCACTCTCCAACGCCCGTTCGACCGGCACGGTCATCGAGCCGTAGAGCGCCGCCAGCCCTAAAACGGCCAGACCGACTCCGAATGCCGAGCACACGTAATTAGCTCGCTGCTGCGCAATCGGGGAAACCCACACTCCCCAGGTAATGCCCATCGTCCACATTCCATTGGCGAGATGAAACACGGAAGCCAGAATCCCGACGGCATAGAGAAATCCGACGATGGGATTCTGCATGGCCAATGCTAGAGAGCTTGCGGCGTTGTAGGGCCGAAACTGCGCCCCGTAGATTGGCGGCGCGGCAATCTTCTCGATCCACGCCTCAAAATGGAACCAACCATGCATGTGACCGACATGCCACAGGATGAAGACGAAGGCGATCATGCCCGTT
>CAJHYQ010000928.1_pt1 | contig 34698 bp, 27 predicted proteins | sample 9198721 | NCBI WGS metagenome assembly CAJHYQ01 (sample SAMEA7708357, study PRJEB35096) | sediment metagenome | biome: marine neritic benthic zone biome [ENVO:01000025]; feature: sediment [ENVO:00002007]; material: shallow marine sediment [ENVO:03000034] sea grass bed [ENVO_01000059] ... | reverse complement strand
CGCTGCGGTGGTCCAGGAAATAGCCCTCCAGGTGTAATCCCCAATTTTCTTAGGATAGAAGGCCTTGTGGTATTCATCGCGAAGAAGCCGCTCATTTTTCCAGCCTTCCTGGTGGGCAAGGCCTCTTGACTTCGATTGCTTGGCGACCTGATGGCTCAGTAACCGGGCCTTTGTCCACGAACATAGGTCGTATGGTATTGCGGCTTTCGACAACCGGTAACGCGACACTTAATGACAACTTCGACAGCAATGTTACCTCTGCAGCAGAGGAAGTCTTGAACCGCGAGGTCGTCATCGAAACGGCCAATCTGGGTCCTGTAGGTGGGCCCAAGGAATTCGATTATGTCATCCCACTGGACAAGCCGTACCTGTATGACACGACTCAGGGGAATCTGCTTTTCGATTGGGACGTCCTGGATGGCTTCCCGGCGCCAGCGCACTTAAGCGACGGATTCGATGAAGATTTTGACGTGGCGATGGGTAGCGTTCGTTTTGCGACGCCGGTCGAATCTGCCAACGGGTTCTTTGTCGGCGGTTTCGTGCAGGAGTTCACGTTCGTACCGGAACCTAGTGTTTTCGCGATGCTTGGCTTGGCAGCGATCACACTCCTAGCGCGACTGCGGAGACAATAAGCGGACGCGACCTCGCATCCCGGCCTTGTCACACCGCAATTCGCAAAATATCAGATACCCACCGGCAATGTCAGCACGGGACCTTTGTCCGCACCACCGCCCGCTCGCAACTCGAATAGGGACATCAGTAGAGAGAATGTCGCCTTCGATGAATGGTCGCGGTCGTCAATATAGAACCAGTATCCCCGATACTTGACTGCGACTGCCGCGCAGGCCGGTTTTGTGGCCGAGCTCTCAATGTACAACAAGTCACGGGTGACGGTCGCCCAATCGAAAGGATTGCCGGACGGATCGAACGTCGTGACGACCAGCCCTGATTGTTCATGTTCTGGCGGTACACGGATCGCGTGCGACAGATAATACATCGCACCTAGTAATGATCGAGGCTCGATTTGCAGCATGTAACGGCCTTCTGTCACCGTCGACAAATTGGGTAAACCCAGCTCCCGAATTTTATCGTTTTGTTCCGCATCCCAGGTCATTACGAGTTTCTGCGATGTGCCTGCTAAAACCACTTGTTCCTCGTCAACGACATCGCATGGAATAACGGAAAACCTCTTAGGGTTGTCCTCGTGTATCGCCTTGGCGGCCAGGAATAGCAAGTCGTCATCAAGTACGATGAACGGTGCTCCGGTTGTCTTCCCGTCAAACTTGACTCGAATGGGTCGCTTTAGCCCATCACGTCTGACTTCTTCGATCACGTTTTTCAATATATCGTTGTCTAAGTAACTAGCGACGACGGGAGAGGCGGACTGGATGTTCCAAATCGCGATCGACACTTCTTTGTGCTGGTGAATGATCTGAAGGCCGTTCTGAGCTGCCTCGACAGCGTGCCGTGGAGTTAATGCCGCCGTCGGCATGGTTGTCGATTTCGGAATTTCGACGGTTTCGTAATTGAACCGGATCAGTTTGGATTGCGAATATTGTTCGAGGTTGTCGAAGAGCTCCCGGAATTTTTCCGAGTCTTTGATCTCGGATTGCAATATTTGCGTGGGAGTAGGACCGGAAGCGGTTCGTAGATTGGCCAGTCCATTGAGTGATTGAACCGCGAGTCTGAAGACTCGGCTTCCTTTCCAACCGGACCGGGTTAGAAGGACAATCGTCTCTTCTTCAATGGGTGAGATGAGTTTGGTGACGAAGCTTTCACCTTGGAGAGGTGTGTAAGAGGCCGTTGGGCGTTCCGAAGCATCGAAGCCGGCGTTGAGTCCCAAGACGTTGAAGTTCTTTGAGTTCTCTTTGATCGTGCCAGCCACGCCGGCTGATTCGTCGAAGCTAAACTGAGTCGTTAGACTACTGAGGTCAAGAAATGAGGGTGTATCCCGATAGCGCAGACGGACCAGGTTGAGCAATAGTTGCTCGTTGCGAGTTACCTGGACGACAGCCCCGTACTTTGCGCGACTATGGCGCAACGCATGCGGTCCGGCGCAACCACCCGAAAGAAAAGACAGAAGAACAATTGGAAGCAAGGCGTGCTTTGCCAGCATTGCCACTAAAGACTCGCGGTCGAGTTTCCGTTTGCGGATTCCCCCCCCGCTCACGCCCAACTAGATCGACGATTTCGAGACGATGTCTTTAAAGTAAGGAGCTAGAACGGACAGATTCGGGCAGAGACGTTGCGATTGAACTCGGAACAACTTCTTTTGACACGGTTCGTGTCCGAAACTTCATGCCGGACAACCGCGCAACGAGCGTTGTCTCGAGCTTTGGAGGTCGGCGTGACCCAGTCGGCTCATTTTCGGCGAGGCCTTGCGCCCTTGACTACCTTTCGCCTCTTAACCGTGCGGCGCTTCACCGCCTTACGCTTCTTCGCCACGGCTTTGTGACTCTGTTGCTTCTTTGCCATCGTTGGATTTTCCCTAATCCGCGACTGTTGCACGCAGGCGATTGTCTCGTTTCCATGGCACGATCACAGGTTGGAGAATCGATGGTGATCAAGTCGCCGACTTCATTTCCTGAACCTGCCAGGTCGCTGAAAGGCGCATTTCGTTCTAATCACAAGCGGAGCAAATATGTGGACACCAAAAAGTCGGGAAAAGAGGAACTCGCGGCCAACTTGGACGTCCCCATCTTTGGCCATGGCGTGCGGAACGCGGTAGCGACTAGAACGAAGTGAAGATTCTCCCGGGATAGCCGTGCTGCGACCCTAGCAAATCTGTCACGGAGCAATCCGCCTCGCGGTGACCCACTGAAATCGTTTAGAATTGCGACAGCATCATGTAATCCACGCCGGGAGAGGGCCAATGCGCCAACTTCGATTCACCGTGGCTCCCGTGACGTTCCTCTTCATCCTGCTGCCGTATACGGCGCAGCGAGCTGACGCTCAAACGCAGGCCACGGTGACGGAAGCTGAACTGCTCGTGCGTCAGGCGCGGCCATCGCAAGGTCGAGTGATCCGCATTGCCGGTCAGTTTTCCGGCGGTGCTGTTCTGGCCTGGGGAAATGCGCAACCTCAAGCTCGACTCGAGCTGCCTATCCAAACCTCAAACGCCGGACAATATCGAATCGCGATCGCCGTTTTTGAAAGCGTTGATCAAGGCTCGTTTAGTGTCGGGTTGCAGGGGCAACAGCTGAATCGTTTTGACGCGTTTGGGTTCCAACCGACGATCAAACGCGTCGAACTTGGTTCAGCCAATCTGACAGCAGGAACCAATTGGTTGATCTTCGTTCTCGACGGCAAGGCGGCCAGGTCTCGCGGATACTCGCTTGGAATTGATCGCATTGAGCTGACGCGAGTCGCAACTCGCCCGCCATCAACCACCACCATTCCGCGACCCTCCACCTCTCGACCACCGAGCATCGAAACACCAAGGCCCCTGACCACGGAGCCAGAGTCGGGTTTTCGTGTTGTTTATCGCGATCGCCAAGTGCTTCCAGCTACACATGCCGAGCGGCTCCGCGTGAGCGTCGAGCGCATGGATGACTTTGTTTCCAAGATTCCTACCGCTGCAAGTTGGCAGACATTCTTCGAATTGGACAGCCTGTTGGACGTCGCCAAACAACAATCGGCTGATGCGGCAGCTCGAGAGACACTGCAACGCGTGCATGATCGTTTTGCAACTTTGGATGGGCAGACGCAATACGAGGGTATGACCAAGAGCGACGAGGCCGTGTCGCTGCGCACAAGCGTGGAAGGCTACCTTACCCTGTTTCCGAAGTCCTTGTCGCCTATCGCGACGGACGATCCGCATACCACGATGTGGACGATGCCAACAACGACACTTGGCTATCGACCCCTCGATCGTGTGCTGGTTCACGTCGGTTTGCTCGACGAGTTTGGCGGGCCGGATCTGAAGGTGTGGAATGGCATGACCGGCGATTTCCGTGCGTACGTCAATGAAGTATCGATCGCGTACGGGCGTAACGAAGCGAACGCTTGGCAGTTTCGCTGGCTCAACAAAAGCGACAAAGTGAAGCGAGCGGTCTGGCAAGTCACGGCGCTGAACCCGGGATTGGCGGAAAGCGACGATTGGCAGAACCCATCTGGAATGGTTGCCAGTGGCGAATTAAACGAAGTACCCGCCGTGGATCAATTTGGTTATTTCGAGATCGATTTCGTGACGCTTACAGGATGGAAAGCGAAGGCGAAGCCGGCAGACCTCGACGAAGATCGTTCGAACCAGGGGGTGTCCTTACAGCGTGGCGACAACCTGGGAGCTCATCTATCCAATCTCAAAGTCGACACTTTCAACTTTGCAACCAGGGCACAGCTCGTAACGCCACTGCTAAACCGCTTGGACAAACGAACGTTCTTTGTACGCCTGGCCACCTTGGATCAGGAAGGAACGCTCGTCGATCATCCTTCGTTAGCCGTACTCGTGCATTTCGTTCACCCTGAACAGCCCGACCTCAATCTCGGCCAAGACCTCAGTTTGCCGCCGCAGGGACCACGCGTCAAGAATCCTCCGCAAGTGTGGGTTGATCGCTTTGAACCCATTTACAGTCCACCTGATCGCGATTGTTGGCTTATCACCGATAAGAATTGGCATAAGTGGAAGGTCGGTACCAAAGTTTGCAAACCGATCGAAAAGATGTACCACAAGAGCAAGCGACAGAAGCTAAAAGAGACATTAAAGAACGCGCCGAAACTCGTGGTCGACGCGGTCAATTGGGTGTCAGACGCTTGGGACTCGATTCAGAACGAGGTCGTCGGCACGATCTGCAAGCGGAACAACCGCTGTGAAAATCTGCTCGGAGCTGGATTGGACTACGGCTTGGTGACCTTAGGCGTACCGCCCGAGTTTCCTGACTTCGACGAACTCTGTGAAATGGGTAAGGGCAGGTTGGCCGATCTGATTCAGCAAGGCGCAATCGAGATGATTCCGGCCAGCGGTCTCCCCGAAACTATCACACGAGACCTAATCACCGAGGAAGTCGCCCAACAAATGGCGGACAAGACCGTTGAAGAAATTAAGAAGGTCTCACAACGATCTAAAGACAAAAAGGATTGGTTCCGACTGCACCCAGATGCGATGGACAAAGATGCCTGGATCATCGTGGCAATACACAATCCTGGGCTTAGCGAATGCACGGGTGAGCTGAGTATCAGATCCGCCAATCGTTTGTTCGCCGCCAGGTATCGCATCCCAATCCCACGCATGCGTCCAGGTGAAACGATTCGTTTTCCAGTAACGCTTCGTCCTGACTACGAAGCGTACAACAAACACGAAACGCAATTGATGGACGAGAATCTGAGCCGTGCTACGCGCCGATGGTGGGACATCTATGTGAATGATCCACCCGATTTTGGCATTCGATTGCACCTAGAGGGGCACACGCCAAACGGTTCGACCGATGACGAACCCAACACGCCATTCGTCACCAACAACGACAGCTTCGTACATCCGCTGAAAGAGTCTTATCAAAGATAGAAGGACAAATCTGTCCGTCAAACACGCTTGGTGTAAGGCTTGTTGGCATCCCGCTGGCATCTGCGCTCGCCTGTGATGCGTTCCACCGTTGGGCCGGAAGAGCTAAACGAGCCAAGCCGACAGCTATCGGCGCCGGCGTTGTGCTCACAACGCAAAGAAGCGAGGCCTGAAGGTCGTGATTCAGTCATCACTTGAGTACGCGGGCTTCAAGAGTGAATCAATCGCGGCAATCGGCTTGTTTGACGTACTGGAACACATTCAGGACGACGCAGGATTCTTGCGAACGTTGTACGGTTGTCTGCTGCCTCAAGGCAAACTGTATGTGACCGTACCCGCATTTAGTGCATTCTGGTCATTCGATGATCAGTACGCGGGGCACTTCCGCCGATACACGACGCGTTCACTGCGAACGACACTTCAATCGGGCGGCTTCGAGCTTATGTACTTGACCTACTTCTTTTGGCTTCTCGTACCGGCCGTTTTTCTTTTTCGATCCGTGCCAAGCCGGCTGAGAGTCCGGCGTTCGATTTCAGAAGAAATCACAAAACGCGAACACGCGACGCCCGATGGCCGCTTTGGTTCAATTCTTGATCCCTGTCTTGCTGTTGAACTTCGGAGGATCGAGAAAGGTAAGGCGATGACCAGTTGCATCGCCGTCGCTCAGAAGGTGAGGTGAGCGACCAGGTCGCTCGCACCGTCAATTCAAGGTGATAGTCTGTGGTTGGCTGCCAACTTGAGCTGCTTTCGAGATAACTGTGTCGGGGGCATCTTTGCCAGCCTTGACGATGAATGTCTTGCCCCTTGGGGCTGGCGGAATGAAAGTCTTGCCGCTCGCGCGGACCGTATAGAGAATCTCGCTGCTGTTAGCATCAATGAGCTGGACCACTGGGTCTTGGATATTGAAGGTCATCGCACCGAGTCTTCCCCAGGACGGTGGATTGTAATTGTCGAATTGTGAAATCGTGCGTGGCCAACCCGGGTACTGCTTGCTGTTAGGTGAAGTGATATCCACGTTGCGAGGCCAGCACTCCATGGTGATTTGGCGAGTCTGCGTATTGAGACGAACGATGCCGAAACCGGCTGATCGAGTATTGAGCAGGTTGCCAGCCGGCTTCTTCTCGGGATTCGCGGCAGCGTAGTTGGTGACTTTGTTGTGAAAGCCATCGAGGTGGTCACCGGTGTAGTCCGGAGCCCCGGGCTCGCGGTTCTGACCCGGCTCGAGCGGTTCCCACCAGCGAAGATAGAGGTTGGCAATCGACGGCACACAGAATGACCAGATCGCATCGCGGTGCTCGTCGATGCCGTGGTGGAAGATCGTTGCCAGGTGTTGGTCTCCGGCAAAGTGGAAGGCGAAGCCTTTGCGGAGAGCACGCAGAGCACGGTTGCGGCCGGACTGCGGCCAGCCATTGGAATCCATGTCAGCATGAAGGCGACCATTTGCAGTACATGGATATGAGCACCGCCACAAAAAATGGTTTGCGAGACTGCGATCTTCATTTTGGCATGCCGCCAGTCTTGAGACCATGCATCGAGAAAGTTGAGCTGGCGTTCACCAAGCAGCACGGCACTTGAAACATCGACACTCGCAGGGTCATACTCGGGATTGCGGATGTGGTCTGGGCGCGGTCCTTGCTTGGGAACGCGGCCAGCCGGCCCCGTCTTGAATTTTCGATCTTCGAGGATGGCGAAGTCCACATTGCCCCAATGGAGGTTTGTGAACCAGACACCGATGTCTTGACCGATTTTGTGCGGATCGGCTGGATCGGGGAAGTGGCTGGTCTGAGCACGCTCGACTTCCCGCACATAGACACCGGGTTGCGAATAGCCGCCGTCGGCCGCTCCGCTCAGCGTCGAAATCTTGCCTCTTTCGCCCCAGAGATTGGGCTGGCCAACGTCGTGATCATCCGGCAAACAGAGCGTCGGGCGATCCTTGATAATCTCACCAAAATCGCGGCCGAACTTCAGCCACGCAGCGTAATGTCTGTTGTGATCGTAGACCTGGTCGCCCGAGAAGAACAACACGTCGGCGTCAATCCGCTTCACGTTCTCAAGGATGTCCTCACGAGAGATGTCGCCACCATGCCTCGGGCTAATTGAGTTGCCGGTGAATCCAGCAACGATGATCTCGGCCTTGTCGATTGGGTTCTTGCGAATGGTGCCTTCGTAGGTCGCTTCGCTACCGTGTGCCACCCGGTAACGGTACTTCTTGGAGTCGTCCCAGTTTTCAACGCGAAACAGTGCTGTCCAGCCTCGTTCGATGGCATTTGTTCGGCCCACCTCGACCCACTCACCATCTTTCTCAATCTCCAAGCGAACCGTCTTGGTGTCGCCGTCCGCGATCGGGTACAGCTGGGCGGTGAGCTTCAGGGTCTTGTTGTGGACGGTGTAGAACGCGAAACAGATGATGTCTCTTTTTTCCACTTGTGGGATAGTCAGTCCACCGCCTCGATTCCTCAGTGGATTCGTTCGCTGGGCATGAGCGGCACTTGCGATCAAAAGAACGACGCAGCAGATGGTGAAAGGTTTTTGAAAGGACATAAGGTTCCCTGTCAGTGTTGCAAGATTACGAATCATGGACGAGCTTGCCCGCGTCGGCCGCGGGGACGCGGATGTCGACTTGCCTTGGCCTGTGAAAAACGAGGAACAGGTAAAGAGGAATCAGGCAATGCGGCGCGCGGAGCACTGCCTCATGAATGAAATAATCAGCCCCCCAATAGTTGAGGCTCAAAGACATACCCGCCACAGGTCGCGCGATGGAAGTCAAGAAACCCCAAGCAGCAGCATACAGTGCTGAAGCGCAGCGCAGCGCGGGTACAAGGATCCCGATACAGACGATGAAATCAAGTACGCCGGCCAGAAACAGGATCGATTGGGCGGTTTCGAACTCGACCTGCAGAATGACCGAGACCATCGCATAAAAATTCCCCGGTGTGGGCCAGAAGCCGACCGCATAGCTGCCGTGACCTGCAAACGTCGTAACTAGCGCTACGACGGCGGTCGCGACCGTCGCCGGGTGGCGGATTCCCTTGGCGAGGGCCAGCACAAGCATGACCGGCACGAGGATCTGACAGCCATGCTCAAAAAACATGGGGAGTTGCCGGTCGGAGGCGACGTACTTGGCGAAACTCAGAATCGTCAGCAGAAGACTGCCACCCACGAGCGCCGCCATCTGAACCCAGGATCCCTTGCGAACGGCGAGCGTCAGAACGGCACACGCAAAGTAGAGCCACCCAATACGAGCTACCCATTTCTGTACCAAGCCGTCGTCCGCGCCGGAACCGACGAATTCATCCCAACTGATGCCACACGTGCTGGCGAGTTGATACGTCGCGTCATGCCAGATCAGGATGTTGTACGGCCCTTCCCAGTACAAATGCCCCCAAGTCCAGCCGGCGAAACACAGAAAGGCGCCGATCCGGAGGCAGAGAATAGCAATAGTGTCGAGCTTCTGTCGGTTCACGATGGGTCGAGGAGCAAGCTATCCGGTACCTTGGCATCGATCGCCAACGTCGCCTGCTCCGAAATCTAGCTTGGCTTCGTTCTAGAGACCCAAGATTGTACACGATGATGAGGTCAACCACTCTTCGTTTATCAATTCCGGTGGCCATCGACGTGTCGGTTGTAGAGCAGGGCGAAGCTCTTTCTGCAGCACCGGATCGCGTCGGCGGTGCGCTATCCTTGGAAGGCTTGCAAAAGTCGCCGGTGTCCGCGTTCTGTTACTTCCAAGTCGGAGCTCGTTTCGCGAATCATGCCATCTCTGACAAGTCGCGTTAACGCCCGAGCCAATGCGTGCCGCGGAATTGCAATCCCTTCGATTGCTCGCCGTCCGCCTTGAGAAACGAATTCCAGCACCAACAGCTCGCTGGTTTCGGATCGTTGCCGCGATCGCTTGAGCCAGTTCGCGAGAAAGCCGCGCCGCGGAGCCAAGGCGAAGATCACCAGAAATACCAGCCCGGCGAATGAGGCGATGGGGCCGGTCGGCGAGATGTCCATGACCACCGCAAGATAGAAGCCGCCGATCGAGCTGGCTGTCGCGATGGCCGAGGCGATGACCAACAATCGTCCCAATCGATCCGTCAGCAAGTAGGCCGCCGCCGGTGGTGCGATCATCAACGCCACGATGAGAATCGAGCCGGCGACGTCGAACGCGGCAACGGTCGTCATCGAAACCACACTCAGCCAAGCGAACTGCAACAGGGACGGACGCAGCCCAAATCGCCGTGCCAGAATCGGATCGAAGATGCTGATCTTGAGTTCCTTGAAGGCGATCACGACGAAGGTGACGACCAATACCAGCATCACGCACATCACAATCCAGGATCGAGGTCCGAAGTCTCTGCCACCAACTTCGAGCCGATCAAGCGGCGCAAGGGCGAGATTGCCGTCGATGATGCAGTCGGCGTGAAAGTGTGTGTTCTGCAGCTTTGCGCTCACGATCATGATGCCGACGCTGAACATCCCGGCAAACACAATTCCCAGTCCCGCGTCGTCGTCAACCAATCCGGATCGTTGTACCAACTGCGTCAGCCAGACCATGACCATGCCGCTGGCGCCGGCGGAGAGTATGAGCCACGGCGAGTTGTAGTCGCGTGTGACGACGAAGGCCAGCACGAGTCCTGGTAGAACCGCATGGCTCAACCCCTCACTGACCATCGACTTTCGACCGACTAGCAGCAGGCTTCCGCACAGCGCGCATGTCACCGAGGTAACGGTCGCGATGGCCAGGGTCCAGAATTCAAGTGACAAGGCGGCGCCTCCTGAAAAGCAAGCCTCGTCGCGGCGCGAACAGGATTGAGAAGATGAAGGTCAGCGTCACCAAGACAACGATTACCGGGCCGGTGGGCAAGTTGCGACCTGTTGCGCTGATCAGCGCGCCGCCTGCCGCGCAGAGAGCGCCGAGGATGGCCGCCAAGGTCACCATCATGCCCAGGTGTTGCGTCCATTGACGAGCTGCCGCCGCCGGAGCAATCAGTAACGAAATCATCAACACGACGCCGGCAATCTGCAACCCGATGACAATGCCGATCACCATCAGGCAAAGCATCAATAGTTCGAGCCGGTGAACCGGGAGTCCCAACCCCGCGGCGTATTCCGAATCGAACGTTAAGACTTTCAGCCAAGACCACGACAGTAACATCGTGATGACGGCCGCAGCACCCAGCGACCCGATCATCCAGAGGTCCTGACTGGTCATCGCCGCGGACATGCCGAACAAATAGCTATCCAGTCCGCTCCGGCCGGGAATCGGCGGTTGGGCCCGTTGCAGATATCGCAGCAGCATGATTCCAGTGCCAAAGAAGATCGCCAGCATGACGCCCAACCCCGCGTCTTCTTTGATCCGCGTTTGCCGCGTAATCGCCTTGGTCAGGAGCAACGATGCAATTCCCGCCGCGATGGCGCCCGGGATGAGAACCATCAGCGATTTGTCGCCCACGCCCGTCAACAGATAAACGCACCAGAAGGCAAGCACGATGCCGAGCAGCGACGAGTGCGCGACGACATCCCCGATCAAGCTCTGCCGCCGCAGGTAGGCGAAACACCCCAGCGATCCGCTCACAGCGCCGATCATGGCGCTGCCGAAGATCACGACGCGCACCGTATAGTCATTCCAAAATTCGCTCACGGCTTTCGATCCAGCAGTTGCTTGCCGGCGACTCCGTACGCCATTTCGATGTTATCGGACGTGAATGTCGTCGACGTCTGTCCGCAGGCGACGAGTTTGCGATTGAGCAGAACCACGTGGTCGAAATAGTCGGCGACTGTCGTCAGGTCGTGGTGGACCAACACGATCGTGTTGCCGTCATCACGCAGTTGATGCAGGATCTCGATCAGCATGTTTTCGGTCTTGGCGTCGACGCCCGCAAATGGTTCGTCCATCAAATAGACCGATGCTCGCTGCACAAATGCGCGAGCCAGAAAGACTCGCTGTTGCTGCCCGCCGGACAACTCGCCGATCTGTCGGTGGGCGTATTCCTCCATGTGCACCTGGCGCAACGCGTCGCGAGTTTCCTCTCGCTCCCGCTTGCCGGGACGCTGGCACCATCTCAACCTCCCATAAGTGCCCATCATCACCAGGTCGAAAACGGTGGTCGGAAAATCCCAGTCAACCGCGTTGCACTGAGGTACGTAGCCGATCGCGTCTCCGCCCGCTTCCACTTCGCGATGCAGCTTGACATTCCCCGACAGCCTCGGGACGGTTCCCAAGATCGCCTTGAGCAGCGTGCTCTTGCCGGCGCCATTGGGTCCGATGATCCCCGTGATAGCCAGCAGAGGAATCTTGACGTCGACATTCCACAGTGCCGCATGAGCGCCATAGGCAACTGTCAACTGCTTAGTTTCAATCGCAATTTCCACGGCGCCCCGCACCAGCCCTATCCGCCCAGCGAGTCGGCAATCAGATTCACGTTCGACTTGAATGCGCCCAGGAAAGTGTCGTGCGGCGGCTCGCTGCCCAAGTCGTCGGAATACAACGGCTGCTCGGCGATCCGGACCGACCAGTCCCGCGCGGCACACGCCTCCTGCAACGCTTCGGTAACCTTTGAGTTGGTGATGGTCTCGAGGAAGATCACCGGAACCTTTCGATCGCAGACCGTTGTCGCCACCTCGCGCATGGTCTTCACGTCAGCCTCAGCGTCGTTGCCGACGCCCAATACCGCGACGGTCTCAAATCCGTATACCTTCGCGAAGTAGTTGAAGGCGTCGTGAGCACTGACCAGAACACGCTTGTCAGTGGGGATGGAGTCGAACCGCCCGACCGCGAATTCATGCACATCACTGATCTCCGCGATGTATTTATCCCCGTTGGCGCGGTAAGTCTCGGCGTTTTGCGGATCGATCGTCACCAGCTGCTCGACCAGTTTGGATACGCACGTGGACCAAGCGGGCAAGTGATTCCATATATGTGGATCGAACGGCGCTTCGGGATCCACTCTTCCATCTTCCACCCAATCCAAACGGGCTTCTTCGGGGAAGACGCTGGCCATCGACCAAGACTTGCTCCCGAATTCATGATGCAGTAGTTCGTGCAACTTGGCTTCCAAATGAAAGCCGTTGTAGAAGATCGCATCAGCGTCGGCCATGGCACGGACATCACCCGGGCTGGCGGCGTACGAGTGCGGATCGATGCCCGGACCGCAGAGCAGTTTGATTTCGACGTCGGTGCCGCCAGAGATCCGAGTCAGCGCGTCGTAAACGTGGCCGGTGGTCGCGACCCATTGCAGCAGTTCGGTACCGTCTCCATCCGCGGTTGGGGCGGAAGAGGAATTACAACCCGCGACCAGCAGGAGCGTTACGGAAACGGCGGAGGCAATCAATCTGGACATGGATTTGATGGGCGGGAGAGGGATTTTCGGCTGGGCTTAATGAGAATCATTCTCGACAAGCCGATTCTCGCTGGGTGCCTGAGCGGTGTCAAGGACTCCGCCTCGTGCCAATCGACCCGGCGCGGACGCGATACGTTCATACAGGGATCCGGGGTAAGCTGCGATTCCTGGGGTTTGCCTACTCCAAGCTCACCCCCGGAGCAGTGGCATTGGATTGATGATGTCGTGTCGATGGTTGAGGCGTGCACCGCCGAAGCTGTTTAGGTTTGTTGGTAATCGGTCGCTGTCGCTTTGCAGCCAAGACAAACAAAAGCGAAGTACGTTCCCTCGGAAAATGCCTCAATGTCTTGGTGGTCTACCTGAGCCAAGAACATCATGGTCCGACTGCATGCGACGCACTGCGGATAGGACGAATCCTGCACCCAAGTTGGGTGGCCGCCAAGCTGCGAAAGTTTTGTTGGAAGGCAATCATCGGCTGCATGAAATGCTGATCGCGCTTTGGCGACTCGGAGGCTGTTTTGAGGCAATCGGCCCCACGAATCTGCATCGTCTGGCAAGTGGTCCGGGCGCGCGTTTCTTGACGACCAACTCGCTTTACCATTTCGGTCGATCTCGCCGAACACGATCCCGAATGCCGTGCAGACTTCACAAGTCAGTACCTGCACTTGGTCGCGACAATCGGCGTCGGTTGAGAAACCGAATGCTGCCAACTTAACTTCGAAGAGATTCGTTAACTTGGACGAGCACCAGGGGCAATTGTCGCTTCGCTCACGAATAGCCCGGAACGAGTCTTGCGACTGGGATGCTCCATTCTCAAGGGCAAAACACTGTGGAAAGAAGAGGTCACGCCTTGCGCCTTCGGACGTCAACTCCCATCCCGCCTCACGCGAATAGTCCTCTGGAGGAATGTACAGCGAATCGCACCACGCTGGTCTGTCGCGTCTCCATTGGCCGAATTGCTCAACGACCGTCGAGTCGCCGATCCATGCCAACGCAAGGAGGATGTGATTTCGGTTTTCCGCGTCGCTTTCCACCATTGCGATTAATTCATCACGCACGTCAACGGGCGCGTTTCGAAACGCGAGGCTTGGCCAAATCCGTCCGTGGGCTACCAACCGCCTCAAGCACTCGTCGAATCGAGCATCGGTAAATGCTGATAGGCAAGCGCAGATTTGTTCCGCCTCGCCATGTTGGTCCGTCCCAACCAACCCCTCCGCGTACTCGGTCAGTCGCGTCTTCTCAGCGTCACTCAGAGCGAGATAAAGTTCATCTGTTGGCGTTGGATGCGGAATCCAATGGACAAGCGGGTCATACTTGCGAGGCCGGTGAATAATCTTAAGGGCTTCGACGACATCAGTGACCCCTTCAAACTCGTTGAGGTCTCGACGATTCTTGCGGATGTACTCCTCGCGTTCCTTCCTGGCAGCTGCCTGGACGCACGGCATGCAGTAACCGTCAGTCCGATCAGCTGTGGTTTCAAGAATCAGGTTTGAACACCCGGAGGCCTTGCAAACAACCTTTTCGACCATCGAGCTTCCACCTATCAATATCTCGGCGTGTTTCTTCCGTCCGCTCACTTCGCGTTCGCGCAGGTCATTTCAAGATCCTACGCATCGCTCGGACGGTTAGGGGGACACTACTCCTCACCGAGGGGTCTGCTGTAGCGCTTTAGCCCTCTGGGCAGCCGCGGCACAGCTCCTAATTTGACGACATCGTTTCGTAGACATTTCGACACATAGCGGCCAGCCATTTGCCGGCGATCGCCTAGCTACAAGATAGTCGACATGCTAGTATCTCGTGCTGGTGATCTTAGACCAAGGAATGTATTTATGTCATTGCAGCGAAATGAGTCGTGGTTCTTTCTGACCGTATGTGTCGTTGGTTTTTTGGCGTTGGTTATTGCAGGCTGCAATAACGCGGGTTCCGACGGATCGGGCGCATCAGGTAAGCGTCAGTTTGTAACGATCGGAACGGCGCCTGCGGGCGGAGCCTTCGCACCGGTTGGCAATGCCATTGCGGGTGTCGTCGACGCTCACAAGGGTGATCTGAATTGGGTCGTTAAACCACAAGGTACCAAGGGTACTCAAGAGAACATTCGCAAGCTGGAGTCCGGTGAGATCGAGTTCGGAATGGCGAACGCCGCGATCTCATACTTCGCGACCAAGGGCGAGGGCAATTGGGAGAAGCCGTATGACATTCGGGCGGTGGCCACGATCGCACCTAACGTCGGTGTATTCGTGACGACGGCGTCGTCGGGAATCACCACCATCGCCGACCTAAAAGGCAAACGGGTGGTTTTGGGGCCGGCGGGCGCAGGTTTCGACTACTTCCTCAAGCCACTATTGGAAGCTCACGGCGTGACCTACGACGACATGACGGTGCTTAACGGCAACTACATCACAGCTGTCGACATGATTGCTGACGGAAAAGCGGACGCATCTTTTATGGGCGGTGCGATTCCGATTCCAGCAGTCGTCCAACTCTGCGCATCGCAAGACGTCGTCTTCCTTGAGCTTGATCCAAACGTTGGCGAATCACTGCAGGAATATCCGTTTTATTTCTCAGTGCCAATCAATGAAGACGCGTACGACGATTTGGAAAAGGAACTCGTCGGTATGAATGTCGGCAATATGCAACTCATTACGCATGCAAACGTCCCGGAAGATGTTGTCTACAACTTGACGAAACTCATGTACGAGAATCGATCCGAGATCGTCGAGAAGCATCCCGCCGGGAGGGCCATCAATCCACAGAATGTAATCAAGGATACGGGGACTCCTTTTCATCCGGGTGCAATCAAGTTCTACAAAGAGGCCGGCATCTGGCCTGAGCAATAGCGGATGAAATCCACGCGGAACATCGCCTTTAACGCACTGGCAGTCTGTCTGTGCGTTTTTGTCTTGGTGGCAGCGAACACCACTCTGTTCAATCAGCAGCCCAATTTGGCGCTGTTTGGAATGCTCGGTGTGGTGCTGGTTTTCTTGGTAAAACCTGCCTGTAAGTGGTGTCCTGAGAACAAGGCGTTGCGATTGGCCGACTGGATCCTGATCGCGGCGACGTTGCTGACGTTTGGTTACGTGTTCGTGCAAAGCGAACCGAAGCTGGAAGCGTTTTGGGTTGACGGAACGGTTCTAGGCGACCGCGCGGGAAACGAAACCGCAACCGACTTTGCCATTTCGCTCGTCGGATTGATGTTGGTGTTGGAGGCAACGCGACGCGCGATCGGCTGGACGCTGCCAATTCTGTGCGCGCTGTTCATTGCCTATGCGCTCTGCGGCCAAAGCATGCCGGATTGGCTGTTTCCGCATCGAGGATTTACGTGGCAACAGGTGGTGCAGAAGTCTTTCTTGCAATCTGGCGGCGTGTTTGGAATCGCGTTGAAGGTGATGTTCTACTACGTGTTTCTGTTTGTGCTGTTCGGAACTCTGCTTGAACAAACGGGGGCTACGGCCTACGTCATCAACCTGGCCAGGAGAATATTCCAGCGAGTGCCCGGCGGCCCAGCGCTGGTGTCGGTCGTCAGCAGTGCCATGATGGGGTCATTATCCGGAAGCGCTGTCGCCAATACGGCAACCACCGGCACAATGACGATCCCACTGATGAAGAGTGCGGGCTTCAAACCCGAGACTGCGGCGGGAGTCGAAGCGGCGGCCAGTTCCGGTGGAGCGTTGATGCCGCCCATCATGGGTGCGGGCGCATTCATGATGCTGGAAATGGTGGAGCCCGCGGTCACCTATCCGGAAATCATCAAAGCCGCCATTATTCCGGCAGCACTGTACTACACCGCGCTGCTTCTGATGGTCTACTTCTATTCACGTCGGATTGGAGCGGTCGCGGAAACTGAGCGATCAGAAACGAATCGCTCATTCGGCGAGCGTTGGCGTGGAGTCGTCTTCTTCGGCTCGTTCCTAGTCCTCATTGCGATGTTGGTCCCGCCGCTGAACCTCACTCCATTTCGCTCGGTCAGCATCAGCCTTATCGCAATTCTCGTCTTGAGCGCATGCCATCGCAGCACTTGGCTCGGCTTGTTCAAGGAGTCCGAGCCATCCGATGAAGACAGGAAGGAAACGCCGCCGAAGCCAACGAACTTCTTGATGTGCTACGTGAAAGGCGTCTTCGATGCCATGGTCAACGCTTCACGCAGCGGAGTGTCATTGGTCGTCGCGGCCAGCTGCGTAGGAATCATCTTGGCCGTTGTGGACATGACAGGCATCGGCGCGACGCTGCCAACCAAGGTATTGGAACTATCCAACGACAGTTCGATTCTGGCTCTTGTTTTGCTGATGATCTCGACAATCATCTTGGGAATGGGCTTACCTTCGGCGGTTTGCTATTTGTTAATGGCGATTCTCGTTGGGACCGTACTTACTCAACTCGAGACGGCTCCGTTGGCCGCTCACCTGTTCATTTTCTATTTCGGAATGATGTCGATGGTCACTCCGCCGGTGGCACTTGCCGCTTACGCTGGAGCTGCGATTGCAAAGGCGGACGTCATGCGGAGTGCGTTCTCTGCGTTTCGATTTGCCCTCGTCGGTTTCGCTCTGCCATTCGCCTTTGTGCTTAGCCCCGAACTGATCATGCTCACTCCCGAAAATACGGTTGCGGGAGTCGGCACGATTGCGGCCAGCGTCGGACTGACACTCGTGGCCATCATCGGTCTGGCAGCCGGAATAGCCGGCTTTGCTTTCTCTCGCCTCAATATGCTCGTCCGCGTCGTGATGGTCGCCATTAGTTTGATGATTTTCTTCTGTCGGCTCCAAGGTATTGAGCGGTGGTTGCAAGTTGGAGCCGCAGCAACGGTTCTCGCATTGGTTGGCCTCAGCCGGCTGAGAAGCTCCCATCCGCAGGCATAGGAACATCTTCGGGAGGGCGAGGCTCCTGCGAAGCCGTGTGCGTTTTTGCGGCTCGGCAGGAGCCTCGCCCTCCCAAAAAATTCCCTTGCCCATTGCTGAGGTTTGGCTCAAGAGTGCCGCGGCTCTATAGGTACCTACGACATCTGGACAAGCCATAAGCCCGAATGCGAAAGACCGACGCCCTGAGCGAAACGCAGCCAGCGAGCTATCGGAAGAACTCGCTCTCGCTTGTCGTTCGCCGTGACACTATTCTTTCACCTATGAAGCCAGACCATCCACCACGAGCATTTCTCACGGGCCCTCCTGGCTGTGGAAAGACTACGATCGTCACGCACTTTCTCAAACTCGCAGGCACCGCCTCTTGTGCTGGATTTTATACGAAGGAATTACGCGAAGGAGGCACGCGCGTTGGCTTCGACGCAGTTGGACTGTCCGGAGGTGCCATCAGGCTTGCCCATGTTGCCTTTCCAACGGAGCACCGCGTCGGCAAATACGGCGTCGACATCGACGCGTTCGAAGAATTCTTCCTCGATGAACTCGGTGACCGGGCGCAGCACGCTCGCTTAATCATTCTCGACGAAGTCGGGAAGATGGAGTGCCTGAGCCACTCGTTCATCACACGCACGCGGGAATTGCTCAGTAGCGAGCTTGCGTTTCTCGGTACGATCGCTCAACGCGGCGGCGGATTCATCGCCGAGCTCAAACGACGAGCCGACGTGGAATTGCTAACGGTTGACAACGCAAACCGAAACTCTTTGCCGTTGAGCCTTGCCGATCGTTTTTCCCAGTGCTGATCACAAACGCTCTGGCCGTGCTCGAGGCGATTCGGGGACACTTGCCTTCGCTAGTCGCGTGGTGAGGGGCGGGGTATCGTGTGCAATTCCGCTTGACGACAGAATCATGGTATTGTGCACGGATTCTGCTTCCAACAGACTCTGTACAACTGCCTATGCTTTTGGCCACGAACGGTTTCTCAGACAATAGGTCATGCAACTGAAGATGAACGATGACCGCAGAACAATGAATCACAACACACAAAGGCGCGGAGTTCTAAAACGCATTGTGGCCTTCGGCACGGGGCTGTTCGTGGCCGCGACCATCAGCGAATGAGCGCTTCAACCGATCAACAACCAAAGAAGTGAAACAATGAAAGCACTTTCGATCAGATCTGTCGCTGCATTCATCAGCCTTGTTGCCACCGCTGCCCTTTCGACCTCCGCAGCGGCAGACGTTGTTCCCGTTCCAAGTTCAGTCGTCCCGCGGAAGGTCGAGGGAGCCAAGCCGCGGAATGTTGTTTTCATTCTCTCGGACGATCATCGTTACGATGCGATGAGTTTCATGGGCCATCCTTTTGCCAAGACGCCACGTATGGATGCAATGGCCCGCGGCGGCGTCCACCTCAAGAACGCATTCGTGACCACCTCGCTCTGCTCCCCCAGCCGCGCATCGATCCTGACTGGGCTGTACACGTTTCGTCATCGGGTGATCGACAACCAACGTCTGGTTCCCGAGGGCACGATCTTCTTTCCGCAGTATCTTCAGCAGGCAGGATACACCACGGGGTTCATCGGCAAGTGGCACATGGGACACGTCAACGATGACCCTCGACCTGGATTCGACGATTGGGTGAGCTTCAAAGGTCAGGGGCACTATTATCCGCCGAGCGATAAATACACGATCAACGACAACGGTAAAAGAGTGCTCCAGGACGGTTACATCACCACGCTCCTGACGCGACGTGCTATTGAGTTTCTTGAGCGTCAGACCGATCGGGACAAGCCTTTCTTTCTCTATCTCTCCCACAAAGCCGTTCATGGTCCGTTTACGCCGGAGCCGAAACACAAGGGCACGCTCGCCAACCTGCCGTTTGAGCCTCCGGCATCGAGCAGGTTGCTGACCAATAATCTCCTCAACCGGCCTAGGTGGTTGCTCGATCAACGCAATAGTTGGCACGGTATGGACTTTCCTTTGCATACCGGAAACAGCATCGAGACGTTTTATAAGAGTTACTGTGAAGCCCTGCGTTCGGTCGATGACAGTGTCGGCGCGGTGATGGAGCAGTTAAAAAAGATGGGCATCTACGATGACACACTAGTCATCTACATGGGTGACAACGGCTACATGTTTGGCGAGCACGGGCTGATCGACAAACGCGTGGCATATGAAACTTCTAGTCGAGTGCCGATGCTGATGCAGTGCCCTGCAATGATCAAAGGGGGCACGGTCGTGGACCAAGTCGTTGCCAATATTGACATCGCTCCCACAATCATGGAGGCGATGGGACTGAGCCAGCCGCCTCATATGGACGGGCAGAGTTTCCTTCCGCTGGCGCAAGGCAAATCGATTCCGTGGCGCGAGTACTTTCTTTACGTCTATTACTGGGAACAGAACTACCCGCAGACGCCGACTCACTTCTCGCTCCGCGGAGACCAGTACAAGTACACGACGTACTACGGGCTATGGGACACCGACGAATTGTTCGACATCCAAGCCGATCCAATGGAGCAAAACAACCTCATCCACAACCCGGCCTTCGAGAAGACCAAGAATCAGATGCAGAATCGACTCTACGCGCTGATGGCGGAATTGGGAGGCATGGAAATTCGTGTAAACCCACCTCGTGGGCAGCAGCGAAACAAACGACTTCGGGATCATGGCGGAGCGAAGGCGGCAAATTTTCCCGAGGCCCTAATCGTCGACGAACCCCTCCGGAAAGAACTCAAATGAAAAAGGGGTCAGGCTTCTTTTTCTGACGAGGGAACAGCTTTGGCCGAACACGCGAATGCATCGTTGAAGACGAGTGACAATTCGATGCTCGCCCAACAAAGAAGCCTGACCCCTTTTAGGCTGGGACTGTCTAAGGGGTCAGGCCTCTTTTTCTGATGAGGGAACGACGTTGGCCGAACACGTGGATGCATCGTTGAAGACGAGTGGCAATTCGATGCGTTGCCCAACAAAGAAGCCTGACCCCTTTTGGGTTCAAGGGATTTGGATTCATGATGGACAGTGTACCCATAGTAGCTCGCAGCACTCGGCCAGGACAGCCCAGACGCTGATACGACGTCAGATGTCAGCGACGCGGGAAGTCAACTCTCGATGCGGAAGGCAGAATGGCGTGACTCGACAAGTGCCTCCGAGTCAAGCGGATTCGGCGCGAGAATGAAAACGGAACACTCACGCTAGTGATTTCCGAAACATCACTTTATCGACGCCGGGTTCATAGAAGTCACGAATACGAGCCTCAGCCTCGAAGCCATTTTTCGCGTAGAACTTGCGAACGTACTCGAACGAATCTAGACCCGCAGTTTCTACTAAGAGGATGCGTTGCTTCCTTTCGTTGAGCCATGACTCAACATGTTCTAGCATCGCTTTGCCGCGTCCATGGCGTTGATAGTCAGGGGCAATCGCAATCCAGTAGAGATTCCATGTTCCATGCGTCATTTTTCTGGAGCCATGTAGGCAACGCCCACCGGAAGCCCTTCATGGTCATCGGTGAACCAAACATCTGCCTCATCGGGCGAACGCAGCATGCCAGCGAGTAGTTCGGTTTGTTCCGGTTCGAATAGTCCAGACGCAACTGCCAAGGAAATGAGGGCGTCAAAGTCTGTTTCACGAGTAGGTCGAATCATTGTGAATCCTGGCAGTGATGTTCGCGATTTGAACAGCTGACGGCAATGTTTTCGGCAAGCCGAGCGGATGAGAAATCAATTGTGTGTCCGACTCGGGGTCGATGCGGTTGATGTAGTGCCCCGCGGGCGACTACGCTTGCCTTAGCATCTGCTGAATCTCATCTAGACTCTTTTCTCGCGCGATTGCTTTCGGATTCACTTCGTCGGGATCGGATCACGCAAATCAGCACCGATCTCCAGCAACCACGTGAGCATTCCGTGCACTCTATTGGATCGAGATTACGATGCGGCCACAAGTCGGTCACGGACATCGCATACGCAGGTAGGAGGCGATGACGCGGCGCGCAGACGGGAGGGCGAGGCGGCGAGGCTCCTGCCGAGCATTCTAACCCCCTTGCAGGGGCGGGCGTTGGCCGTCCAACCTACAAGTTCCTTGGGAGCCGAGTGTTAGGCCGGTGTCACAGCGTCGTGTCTTCGATATCTCTACAGTTCGCGGATGGCTTTTGACTTCAAGAATGTCTGACGCAATGGCTCCTCGCGCACAGAATCTACGAGTCCTTCCACCACTTTACGGGCGCGCCCTCGTAACTCGTCCGCTGCTGCGGAATCCTTGAGCTTGCTGGCGAGATCTGCCCGGGCTATCAGGATGCGCCAAAGAGTCGTGGGGCAGGGATGGGCATCGACAATCTTGAGCGCGATTTCATACTCTCGCCTGGCATCCTCGACCCGATCTTCGAGCGAAGCGATGTCTCCAAGCACCTTGTGTGCCCAGGCGGTGTATTTGTGTGATTGCGATGCTTCCGCGGCCGTCAGGCATGCGGTGGCGTGGTGGGTGGCTGGCCCGAGAGACCCTCGGATAATCCAATACCTGGCTAGTTCGGCCTGCAAGCGCGTATTGTAGCGCCAGCGATACCATACATCCTGCTGGTAGATTGTTGCCGCCTCCTGCAAATGCTCGAACGCGCGACCGGCTTCACCCAACGATAGGTAGTCGTGTCCTAGATTGACGAGCGAGTTGGCTTCGCCCTCGGCAAAGCCCATCTCGCGAGCCAGTGCAACGTTCTCCGTGTCGAGGCGCAACGCCGATTCCAAGTCTTGTGCCTCCCGGTGGATCCAGCCTAGCGTATTGGGGAAGCGAGAGAGCATAAAGCGCTCGCCATTAAGCTCGGCCAGTCGAATGCCTTCTTTAAGCGTGCTCATGGCATCCGACAGACGGCCCTGATTTCCCAGGGTCATGCTCTTGAACCAGAGACTGCGAAGTATGAGAAGGCAAACTCCGAGCTCACGCGATCTTTGCACGGCCCAGTCGAAGATGCGGTGCGCCTCGTGGTAATCCAAACGCCAAAGGTGAATCAGCCCGGCCGAGGTGACCGCATCGAGCGCCTGGATTGGTGTTCCCTCGCTCTTCAGTACGGGGACCACGCGGTCGAAGTACTCCGCGGCCTCCGGGAGGGCTCCCACGCACAGACGCTCTTGACCGAGAACCAGTTCGGCTGAGGCCACACAGACGTCGGAACCCGTAGTCCGCGCGAGCTCCAGCGCGCGGTGGCCCTGTTCGATCGTTTCTCCAAGCCTCTTGAGATAGAAATTCGCTCTAGCGGAGTCGCAGATAGCGCTGACTTCGTTCTCTTGATTGCCACAATCATGGGCCGCCTTCTCTGCCCGTCCGAAGTCAGCCGCCGCGTCCTCGAATTGCGACAAGGTCATGTGAAGACGCCCCAACTGGAGAGCTGCGGAATAGACGCGGTCGTGACGTTGTCCGCCTTGCAGCTTCTCAGCATTGGCGATGGCCTTTCGTGTCAACTCCACGGCCTCTTGATTGGCGTAGATCGCGGCCGCGTTCCGCGCCGCCAGCGCGAAATGGTCCGAGGCTCGCGCGAAATCGCGCGCCGACTCGAAGAGCAGGGCAAGCTCTGATGCGATCGTCGCGGCCCGTTCCCCATAAAGCTCGACCAGCGTCTCGGCAACCCTGGCGCTCGTCTGGGCTCGGCGCGCTGGTGTGAGCGTGGCGTAGAGGGAGTTTTGATAGAGAGCGTGGACGAACGTGTAGCGCATCGTCAGCGTGTGGTCGGGATACTCGTGCTCACAAACCGGGCGCACCAGGGCAAATACACGGTCAAGCGACTCCAGTCGCTCCTCGACCTCAGCCTCGTCCAGCTTGAGCGCCCTGGCGACCACCACCGCCTCGAACTCGTGGCCCTGGACGCTCGCGGCGGTCAGCAATCGGCGGTCGTCGTCGCCGATCTGATCGGTTTTCTTCTGGACCATGCTGCGAATCGACTCGGGGATGTCATCCTCGATTTCCCCAACGGACTGGACCAGTCTCCATTCTCCGTCCTGTTGTGCGACCACGCGCCGAGCTCGCAAAAAACGAAGGAGATCGACCATGAACAGCGGACTGCCTTCGGTCCGCGCGTGAATGAGTTCGGCGAACGCGACCGGAAAGCGATGTTCTGGAAACTCCAGCGCCAGATACTTGGCGATATCTTCACGCGTCAACAAGTCCAGCGCGAGCTCATGACACTGACCGCGCCCCTGGAGTTCCAGTTTGACACGCGCGAAGACATGGTCACTCAGGAGAAGCTCCGTGGGGCGATACGTGGCGACGATCAGGAGTCGCATCGATTCTAGCTTCGTGCCGATGTAGGCGAGAAGATCGACGGTCGATAGATCTGCCCAGTGCACGTCTTCCAGAAAAAGAATCACCGGCCGAGTGTGGCAAAGCTCCTCAAAAAAGGCGATCAACTCACGCTTCATGCGTTCTTGAGATGCCGTCTTGGCGTTTGCTAAGACCCGTTCTGCGGAAGAATCCTCCGTCGCGAGGGAGACAATCCGAACGTACCAGGTCGGCGCGAGAAGCTTGAGAGTGCGAGCGACCATTTCCCCGCCATGCCGGGTGAGGTGATCCAATACTTCGAGGATCGGCAGATACGCCTCTGCGCCGGCGAGGCGCTCGGAGCAGATTCCCCGTGAGACACTGAAGGCGCTGCCCTCTGCCTTCAATTGTTTCAGGAAGCTATCAAGCACGGTCGTCTTGCCGATTCCCGGTTCGCCGGTGACGCAGACCATCCGTCCCCGGCCCATCCGTACGGATTCCAGCTCCGCCCGCAAAGCTGCCAGTGGCTCGTCCCGACCTACCGTATGGTGCTGGAGTGACGATGTGGCCAGACTCTCACTGCTCGTTGAGTTCCTTTCGCGCTCCCCTGCACCTGATCCCACCAGTCGCGTCTCGACTTCCCGCGCTGTGGGACGCAATCGGGAATCCTTTTGCAGCATCTCCAGGATGAGACAATCCAGGTGACTGCTAACCTCGGCGTTCAACCGTGATGGCGCGATTGGCGCGTCCGACAGGATATGTCGTATGACAGCCTGATGCGACTTGGCCTCGAAAGGGTGGCGGCCAGTTGCTAACTCATACAAAACGATACCCAAGGAGAAAATATCGGTGGCCGAGGTCAGGGCCTCTGCTCGCATCTGCTCGGGAGACATGTAGCGAGCTGTGCCGACGACAACGCCGGAACCGGTATCGCCGGAATTCGTGCCTTCATCGGGAGCTCCGGTTCGCTCGGGCATCAGGCGGGCCAGACCGAAGTCGAGTATCTTGACATACCCGTCGTCGCGCACCATGACGTTCTTCGGTTTGATATCACGATGGATGATGCCCGCTGTATGAGCCACCGCAAGCGCCCTGGCTGCCTGCGCGCCAAGCTCCAGTAGAGACTCGAAGGGGACGCCCTCGGCCGACATCGTTTGCAAGGTTTGGCCGTCGACCAACTCCATGACGATGAAGCGCCGACTGCCTGCCGACGCGATCTCGTGAATGGTGATGATGTTCGGGTGATTGAGAGCCGACGCCGCCCGTGCCTCGCGCGTGAATCTCTCAATGGCCCGAGAGTTGAGCGTGACTTCTTCGGGCAGGAACTTGAGCGCTACGCTGCGGTTCAACCGGGTGTCCTGCGCCCTGTAGACGACACCCATGCCTCCCGCTCCCAGTTTCTCGACGACCTGATAATGAGTAACGGTCTGGCCGATTAAATCGCTCGGCGGGGCATTTTCGAGTCGCTGGGGCTCGTTGGCCACCGTCGGTTCAGGAGCGGGTTCGCTCTGTGCAAGGTGCCGAGAGGCGCTGGTTCGCGTGGCTAACCACGATGATGCTGAACCCAGATCGCTTGCAAGCTGCTGCTTGCCTCGGTGCAAGAGGCCCCGCACCGCAGGGCCGGTGCGGTTCATCGCCTTTGCCGTTTCAGCAAACGTCATTCCTTCAAAATGATGCAACCTGATTGCCGTCCGCTGATCCTCTGGCAGCAAACTGACAGCCACTTGGAGAGCTCTTGCGTTCTCTTTCCCCGACAGAATGCTGCTGGCCGTGCGCGCTTCAGCGGGCAGAGCATCTAGCAAGTCGAGCCAACTGGCGCTTTCATGCGCGATCCGGTTGGTCGCGCGGCGCATTTGCCCACCCCGTTTCAGACGTTTCTGCGATTTCAACGCGTCGCTCAATCGACGATCGGCGACCGCCTTCAGCCAGGCAATGAATGACGTGGGCGCAGTTTGCCTCAGCGACTTGATATCGAGCCAGGCCTGCAACAACGCTTCTTGCAGGATGTCTTCCGGCGAGATGTGGTTCGCGAGGCATTGATCATAGCGATACCGAATATGATCCTGCAAAGAGTCTTGATAACGGACGACAAGCTGATCCCAGGCGTCTCCGTCACCCACTCTCGCTCTCTGAATCAGCAATTCTTCGGCGGATTGAGGCATGGCCTTGCTCGTGGGTGCAAAGCGATTTGCGGGTCGGCGGCGTGTACCTCGGCAGAAAAAAGACGAGTGTCGACGTCGAGTGGCCCCCTGGCTTGTCGCCGGCGGGCTTCCGGCTGCCCAATTCGCTGCGATCCCACGGCTAATTGTACTGCAGATCACGGCCGTTGACGTGTACCGACGCTCTCGAAAATCTTTTTCCGAAATTTGCGCGCGCCGCGTGGTTGTCTGTCTGCTTAGCCCATAGGCAACCAACGGAAGACGATGGGATGCCAACGCGACCGTACCGTACCCAAATCGCTTGAAGAACTGAGGTTGACATGAGATGGCACATAGTAGGTTCCCTCTTCGTTTTGACACTGATCGGCAGCATGGGTGCGGCAGAGATTTACACGCCGCACGCGCGCCACACACAGCTTGGATTAATTGATCCGAACACCGGCGTGGGAACCAATATCGGCTCGTTCCAGCAGCCTGATTTGAGATTGGTGTCCGGTGCGTTTGACAACGATGGTCATTTCTATTCCATCGCCTTGTTGCCGGGAAACACTGACAGCCAATTGGCCCGTGTCGACACTTCATCCGGGGAAGCGACGCTGATTGGTGAACCCACGGGCGAATTCTTGGTACCGCTGGAAGTGAGCAACGACGGGACAATGTATACGGTGGGTTACTACTGGCCCGAAGTACTCGGCGACACGACCGACTTGTTCACAGTCAACAAGACCGATGGGCAGATAACCTCGGTGGGTGCCACGGGCGTCACACGCCCGATGGATTTGGCGTTTGATTCTCAAGGAACGCTCTGGCTGGTAAGCGGTGGCGACGACGGCAATCATCTCTTCACGCTCAACCAGGCGACTGGACAGGCGACGATGGTGTCCGCCATCACCGGTGTGGAAGAAGCAACCGAATCAGGGGCCGAAATCATGGGTATCATGTTCGACGAACATGATACGCTGTTCGCCACGGCGTACTACAGTTCCAATGCGGAATTCGTTTCTCCGCTGTTTAATATCGATACCGCAAGCGGCGTGGCAACGGTGATTGGCAACACCGGATTCGTGAATCCGCACGGAGGTGACTATCGATACGCGTCGACCCTGTTGGGCGATTTCAACAACAACGGAGTGCTAGACGTTGCCGACATCGACGATTTGATGGTTCGAGTCGCGGCTGGCGAAAATCCCATGGCTTATGACCTCAATGACGACGCCGCGGTCAACACCGAAGACATTCGTATCTGGGTCAAAGATCTTGCTAATACGTGGTTCGGCGACGCGAACCTTGACGGTGAATTCAACAGTGAAGATGTGGTGGCGAGTTTTCAAGCCGGGAAGTACGGGCTGGACATGGACGCCGGATGGGCAGAGGGTGATTGGACGGCTGACCGCCGATTCGGCTCGGAGGATCTGGTAGCCGCCTTCGAGGACGGAGGCTACGGCCTTGGACTGCGCGCCGCCGTTAACGCCGTGCCTGAGCCATCATGTGCGATTCTTCTAGGCATTGGGATGATCGGTCTCTGTCGGTTGCGAAATCGTCGTTGAGGCTCGTATCAAACGTCAACGGTTGTCCTGCGCCGGTTCGATGCGGACAGCCAGTGATGGAATCTGACCCGCCCACCCGGGCAGCGAGTAATGGGTTCCGCCGTCGGAGAAATCTCTCCACGTCCCCTGCCGCATAAATCGCGGAATCATCCAGTCCGGTGCACTGGTTGAATCGGCAGCAATGATTCTGCGGTCTATCGCTCAGCCCTCGCCTCGTTGCGTGGACTAGCCTTCACTAATCAGTCCGCACAGTCATGGTTCGAGTCCGTTATCATCGGTGGCCGCAGGGTCAACGGCAAATTGATGCAAGATCTTCGCGTTGAGGTATATCGAGGATTGGATGAGTTTGCTTCGCTGCGTGAACCGTGGAATGATCTGTGGGACCGCAGCCATGCGACGCAGCCGATTTGTCGCGCCGAAGGAATAGAAGCTTGGTGTCACCACTTTGCCGGGCGGCAGAAGCTGGTTGTCATCTGTTGTTGGCGAAGTGGACGTTTGGTGGGAGCGATTCCGCTGGTTCTTTTTCGCCTTGGGCCCTTCAGCATCTTTCGACGGGTCACCAACTGTTGGTCTGACGCCGGCGACCTACTCATTGACTCGAGCGAAAACCTGCATTTCGTCGCGGACGCGCTGGCGAAGGCAATGCGCAAGCATTCTATCGGTTTCGGATTCCTCGAGGATGTTCCATTGGACGCGCCGCAGTGGGTCGGATTTCAACGCGCGCTTCGAGATAATGGTGGCTCGATATACGTCAGCTCACACCAGCCGGTGGGTGTCGTGGACGTTGTGAACCAGTGGGATCACTATTTCAAAAGCGTTTCTGGAAACCATCGAAGTGCCATCAAACGATCGCTGCGGAAGTTGGAGCAGGAAGCGGAACTGCGCGTCGAACGATTGCAGCAACTCTCCGCCGATGAATTGGCTGAGAAGCTGGAAGTCGCGCTGGAGATTGAACATCTTGGCTGGAAGGGAGCCGAACAGTCGTCCGTGCGAAGTTCCCCGGTGACGGTGGCCTACCTGAAGCAGGAAGCTCTAGAGCTCATGAAGGCGGGATGTCTTGATCTTTGGTTTCTCTACGCAAACGACAAGCCTATTGCATTCGAGTATTGTCACTTTGCGAGGGGAACATGCTACTCACACAAGATTGGCTACGATCCCGACTATGCCAAATTTGGACCAGGACGCTTGCTGCGCTATTTCCAATTGCAGCAATTGATCGAGGACGACAGTTGCCAGGTCTTCGACATGCTGGGCACGCTGTGTCCTTCAAAAGCGAAATGGGCGACAAGAAGCTATCGTTTTGGCCGCGTGTATTTCTCCAACGGTAAGCCCATACCGCGGACCATCCTGGCGGCCATTCGTGGCGCAAAACTTGTCATTGGCCGACTTCGATCGGCTCCGCATGTCACGGTTCCAAAGCTGGGCGCGACGCGTGCATTGGGCCAGGGCTCATTGCATGGGAGCCCGTAGTGTTGGCGGCTCGCCAGTCTTCAATTTGAGCGTCGAGCGAGAGTGTCGTTAGCACAACTAACGCGCTAAACTGGGCATTGTCCAATTGCTGCGCTATTTTCGCGGCGAGATCTTGCCCGTGATGTCGATCTCTACCACACCCGTCTTGTCTGGCTGAGGAAGTTCAAGCTTCAGCGTTTTGAACACGTCCCGTGATTGACTTGTCCGCACCGCCACTTGGCTGGGCATTTCACGTTTTGCGCCAGCGTCTTCATTGTCTTGGGCGAAGGTGAGACCGCAACCATTACTTTGCCAATGCAGCCCCGGCGCGAGCGGGCCCAAGGTCGCTAGTCTGAATCACGTCTCAGCCGGCCACTAATGAGAATACCCATGGGCGAAACGCCAACAGCAAACCGGCGCTCTTCTTTTTCTCCGGCGGCAACGTCATATCGAGTTCCACCAGGTCGTCGAACTCCTTGGTGAGCTTCTCGATCTTGCGCTCAATAATCTTCATTGATGAATGAGAAAGCTCGGCCGACGCGAACTTCAACAGGCCATCGGCCGCTTCGAAATCGGCATCCAAGAATTCGGCCTTGATCCGTTGCTCGTAAAGACGTCTCACTGGACCCGCTTTTCGCCAAGCGATTGTCCGGGCGGTGAGAAGCCGGATTCGATTGCGCGAATAACGCTCGATTAACCTGATCCGGTGAAGTTTTGTTATCGCGTCGGTGGTCTGCGCCGCGTTCATACCGAGTCGCTTCCCGATCCGGCTCAGAGTCCAACCGTTTATCAGCAGGTAGAAACACAGCAAGAGTCTTGGTTCATTCGCGAGAGCCGATTCCTGCTCGATCGTCAGCGTCGTGACGGGCTGTTGGTCTTGCTGAGCCGACAGCCTGGCCAGTTCGTAGAGGCTCACCTCCAAAAACTCACAGATCTGTTCAAGCCGTTTTAATGAGAACGACTCGTCGGCAAAGATGCGCTTCACGCTGGCCTCGCTAAGTTCGAGGGCAGCGGCTACATCACGGTACGTGAGACCCTTGGAACGCAATACGTTCTTGAGCGTGGCAACAAGTTGAGTGGTCTGGTGCATCTGCTCTCATCCAACGAGTCATGTCTTCGCGGTCAGGTTGAAACAACACGTGCGGTTGCTGGGCAATACCGCCTAGTATCGGTATATGATACTTCAAGAAACGAGTATTGAAAGCTGATTTTGCCTCGCTAGAATCCATCGATATCGAACCAAAGGCAAATGGGTTGTGTGGATGTCTGAGCGGCAATTGAGTACGCAGCTTCCCCTCTTTTCTTCCGACCGCGAGCGACGGCTTTGGTTGTGGACGCTGGCCGTTGTGGTTGCGATTTACTCGACGCTTGGTTTGGCATCCACGCTGGCCGGGGTGCTAAGTCAGGGTACGAGCGCCGTTGTCTTGCTCGCCTGTATGGCACTCGTTGGAGTGACCGTTCTGACACAAGGTCTGAAAACGCGACCGGGGGGCGTCGAAATTGGCGTCGGGTTGGGTATCGCGGTCGCCTATTTTATGGTGTTCTTCCGTTTGACCATTCCCGAACGCAGTCATCTCATCGAGTACAGCGTAGTCGCTGTGTTTATCTATGAAGCATTGGCCGAGCGAGCGAGTCATGGGCGTCGTGTTCCGGTGCCCGCGCTGCTTGCGATTCTGGCCACGGCGCTAGTCGGCGCAATCGACGAATTCATTCAGTTGTTTCTGCCCAGCCGGCATTTTGATTGGACTGACATCCTCTTCAACTTCTTGGCTAGTTTGATGGCAGTCGTGTCCATGGTCGTCTTGGGTTGGGCACGTCGGACCGCCGTTAGAGTTCGGAAGGACCGCCGGGAGGTGGGAGAACCGTGAGCGAACAACTCATTCAGTTATTCCAGTATGTCACGAAACTGCGCAATGGATGCGCTATGGATCCTTCGGAATGGCTCATCAGAAAGGAATGAACAGATGGATAGGAACACCAAGAAACCGATATTGTCGTTCGTTATCCTGGCCGCGTGGTGTGGCAGCGCGTTGGCATGGGAACCACAAACCCTCCCGGAGCTACTTGAGGAGGCCCGGGCCGAGAAGAGAATGCCCGGTTTACGCGCTGCGATACGGTACCGCGATGGACGCATCGTGCGTGCGGCGGTCGGGCTCGGGGACCGGGAGGCAGGGACGCCACTGGACGACACGGTCGTGATGCCCGGCGGCAGTACGGGAAAGACTTTCGTCGCCGCTGTCACGATGTTGTTAGTCGAGGACGGCACTCTGTCTTTGGACGACCGTGTTTCCAAATGGATAGGTGACACCGATTGGTATTCGCGGCTGCCTAACGGCAAAGATATCAAGGTGTGCCACTTGTTGTCGCATTCGAGCGGCATACCCGACTACCCGAACACCGCCGGATTTCGAAGGGCTATGATTTGGCGTGCAATCCGAAACGGCAGCGCCAAATTTGAACCGGATGAGTTGATCGGTTATTCGCTGAAGAAGAGGAAACCGACGATTGGTGTCGGCAAAGGATTTCTCTATTCCGATACAGGTTATTTGGTGCTCGGGCGCGTCATTGAAGCAGCCAGCGGGCGGTCATACTACGACTTGCTTCAAGAGCGAATTCTCGACCCGCAGAAACTCAGCGGCATCCGCCCCCAAGACAGATCGGTGCTTACGAATATCGTGCCTGGCTACATGGCAGGGGCACGATGCCTAAAGAAGGATGGGCGAATGAAGTTTGATCCATCAAGCGAATGGACAGGCGGCGGCCTCGTCACCACACCGACGATGCTCGTGAAGTTCTACGGTGCCTTGGCAGAAGGACGCGTGGTTAAGCCAGAGTCTTTGGCGTTGATGTTGAAAGGAGAGTGGCAGAACCCGAAGGAACCGAACTGGCGCTATGGCTACGGGTTATTTGTCTACGATAACGGCAAGAGCTTCGGGCATGCCGGATTGTGGTCGGGGTACCGCACCGATGTAAGGCATTATGCGTCGAGCGGCCTGACCGTGGCGGTGCAAGCTAATCGCGACGGAAGCCTCGCGCTCGACAAGTTGATCGCTCGATTGGCCGCTGCCGCGGGAGAACTCCACGAAGCGAGGTGATGTCGGCGCTTTGAGATTGTCGAACCCACCGCGTCACTTGGGATTTGATTCGGCTGTTCCGTCCCTGTCACACATTTCAATGCTCGAGACAGGTTTGGAATGGCTTTTATGTGAACGTGAGTGCGGTAAAATCAGGCAGTCCCTTTTCACCTTACGAGGGGTACCCAATATGAGCCACGCAAAGTTGATTCTGATGTCAGTCCTGCTGATCGGCGGGGCGTGCATCGCCGCCCGCGGCGCGGAGAAGCCTGCACAACAAGACATCAGCGGTAAGATCGAGTGGGTTTACGATTACGAAGAGGGTCGTCGGGCCAGTCGTGAAACCGGGCGGCCAATGTTCATCGTCTTTCGCTGCGAGAGGTGAGAGGCCTGCTCTGATTTCGACGGGCAGGTTGTCCGTCAAGACGACGACGTGGCCGAGCTGGCCAAGCAGTTCGTATGCGTGCGCATTCAGTCAATGAATTGCGTCAATATCAATCAGTTTCAATTTGAGTACGACTTAACGTGGATGGCATTCTTTCAAAACGCTGACGGTCGCACATACACACGTTACGGTGGTCGTGAAGATCATGACGCTGAATCCCATCTGTCAAAAAACTCTCTCTTGGGTGTGATGCGGCAGGTGTTAGAGCTGCATCGCGATAAACAGGTTCAACCGGTCAGCCGCTACGAGCCTGTTGGCGAGACCGTACGGATACCTGAGGACATCCCCCCGATGACGCGTATGCTCGCGCGACGCAAAGAGGCCTCGTGCATTCATTGTCACGACGTTAAGAACGCCACGTTGCGACATGCAAGTGATCTCGGCAAGCTTCGCAAAGAGATGGTGTATACCTATCCGTCGCCCAGCAACGTCGGTCTACGACTCGACGCAAACGCCCAGAATGTCGTCAGGAGCGTTGCAGACAATTCTTCGGCAGCAAGGGCCGGAGTGCAAAGTGGTGACGTCATCCTGTCGGCCGACGGCCAGCGGGTCCTTACGTTCGCTGATTTGACTCGCGTGCTAGAACTTACACCAGACGACGCAGAGTTGCCGATCCAGTTACGGCGCGGCGATCAAGTGATTGAGACGACGTTGCGACTCGAGAAAGGCTGGCGAAAAAACACCGACGTGTCTTGGCGATCGTCCGTCGAAGTCGTCGGGCCTAACGGTGGTTTTTGGGGGGCGAAAGCAAGCCCAAAGCAGCGCCGAGAGTTGGGGCTCGACACGAAAGATCTAGCGCTGCGAGTGACCTTTATCTGGGGTAAGTGGACTCGCGAAGCCGGTATCAAGAACGGTGATATCGTCGTCACAATTGACGGCAAGCAGAACGATATGAACGTTCGTCAGATTCACGCGCATTTGCAGTTGAACCGTGACTGGGGCGATACCGTCCCCGTCGTCGTGCGGCGCGGCGACAAGAGGCTAGAGCTGACAATGCAGCTGCCCAGCGGTCCTTCTGATCCGTAGACTCGTGGCTGGAATCGTAAACATCAGCTTCTGGCGGGTTCGTTTCCGCTTTGGTCATTGTACCGTAGCGAGCCAGGAGTGCTGAATCGTTGCTTGATGTCAGCGCTTAGCAATTTACTTCCCGCGTTTCTGTGTGCATTGGCGGCGATCGTATTGGCCTCGTGAACCTAGAGGGGGCGGAAAATTTAGCGATGTGTTGCTGAGCTATAGCAGCGTTCGCTTAATGCGAGACATCGCCGGCATGTCATCAGCTCATCCGATAGAATGCCTAGCGAATCGCCCTGTAACACGCGCTAAGATTGAATTCGCATGGTGGTCAGATCAGGCCATGCATGGCTCGTCCAAGCTCGGGGCGATCGGCCAGTGAGTGGAATACGGTGAAGGAATCGAATCCGGCCTTGAGTCAGCAGCTGAAAATCGACGCGATCTGCGTGCGATTCGAAGAGCAGTTGCGCGCTCGAGAACAACCGCGCATCGAATCATTACTTGAGGAGCATGAGGAGCCCTTCAGATCCACGCTGCTACGTCACCTTTTGAGCGTCGAATTCGAGTTTCTTGAGCAGCATCAACAACAAATCGAACTCTTCGAATTCCTGCAGCGATTTGCTCAAGATCAGGCGTTGGTGCAATCGGTTTTCTCACAGCACATAGCGCGACGTGGATCGATCATCCGGGAAACGGATCCGCACGCTTCGCACGGATCCGCTTCCGGCCTATCCGACTCGTCGCATCACGGTCGATTTCTACCGGGTACCAAAGTTGCTGATCGGTACCGAATTGTCTCGCTGCTCGGCAAAGGCGGCATGGGCGAGGTCTATCGGGCCGACGATCTCAAGCTCGGTCAAACGGTGGCGTTGAAGTTCTTGCCCGGCCAACTTGCCACCGATGAAAAACGGCTCGAGTACTTTCATGAGGAAGTCCGGCTGACTCGGCAAATCAGTCATCCCAACGTCTGCCGAGTCTACGACATTGGCGAAGTGGACGGCCATTACTTCCTGTCGATGGAGTACATCGACGGCGAAGACCTCAAGATCTTGCTCCGTCGCATTGGCCGACTGCCCCGAGACAAGGGGATACAGATCGCGCAGCAACTTTGTG
>CAJHYQ010001065.1_pt1 | contig 35954 bp, 25 predicted proteins | sample 9198721 | NCBI WGS metagenome assembly CAJHYQ01 (sample SAMEA7708357, study PRJEB35096) | sediment metagenome | biome: marine neritic benthic zone biome [ENVO:01000025]; feature: sediment [ENVO:00002007]; material: shallow marine sediment [ENVO:03000034] sea grass bed [ENVO_01000059] ... | reverse complement strand
GTCCGTCGACTTCGTCCAATACACAGAACGGACTCGGGCGATACTGAAAAATCGCTAGCAGCAAAGTGACAGCGGTCAGCGCACGCTCACCGCCACTCAGTAGTGAGATACCGAGCGAGTGTTTGCCCGGCGGAGTTGCAATGATGTCGATCCCGGCTTCGAGAATGTCGACGTCTTCTTCCAGAACGATGTTCGCATCGCCACCACCGAACACGCGTCGGAAGAGAGCTTGGAAGTTGATTCGGATCGCTTCGAGGCTCTCGGTAAATAGTCGCCGGCTGTCGGCGTTGATCTTGTGAATGATGCGTGCTAGCGAGTTCTTCGCATCCGTTAGATCCTGGAATTGGGTTGCCAGAGATTCGTGTCGCTGCTGCAGCGATTCGATTTCTTCCAGGGCCGCCATGTTGACCGCACCGATGTTGCTGATCTTCCGCCGAAGGGCGCTGATTTCCTGGTCGATCTCCTCTCGTTCACGCTTCTCTTCTTCCGATTCAAGATGATCGTCATCGGTGACTTCGGCGAGTTCGATCTCATAATCGTCTCTCACGCGTTGGGCGAGTGCTTCCCGCTCAAGCTTGACTTGATTGGCTTCCAACTCGGCGCTATGTCGTTGCTGATCGAGTTGTTGGTGCGTCTGTCGCAGTTGCTGTGTCTGCTCCTGCAATTGCGATCTCTGCGCACTGACCTGCTGACGCTCGGACGTCAGGACATGAATCCGTTGCTGGCACAGCTCCACCATCAAATACAATTCGGCGATGGCCGAAGTGGATTCCAGAATGGCGAGCGTCGCCTGATGGTGGCGAAGGCTGGCTTGTTGAAGCTGGCTCTGGACTTCTTGGAGTGCACGGGTCCGCTCGCGCTGATCTTCTTCGTAGCGGAGCAATTGGCCTCGCAGATCGTCCAGCCGTTGTTCGCTCTTGGCCAGCTCAACGCGAATCAACGTGACTTCGGTGGTCTGTTGCTCGCCGAGCGTTTCTAATTCGGCGATGTCGGCCTGGTGCTGTGCGATGTTTGCTTCCGCCTCGGAAACGGCTGCTGTCACGCGCTGCATTTCCGCAGCCTTGGTCTCATGCTGCGAGTGAGCGGTTTCGCGTTTGTTCTCCGCTGAGTCGATTTCGTCTTGGAGGGCCGCTAGTTGGTCATCTAGTGTCGCCAAACGGTCACGCGCCGCATGGCTTTGCATGCGGGCCTCGGCCAGCTCCGACGCGATTTGGTTGTAGCGATTCGATTCGTGTTCGACCTCTTCCTCGGCAGTATTGATTTCGTCCTTCAGCGTGGCGACAGACGTCTCGGTCGCTTCGATCTGGATATTCAATTGCACCAACTCGTGCTGCAGCGACCGCAATTCGCTGCGACGAGAAACAAGTCCAGACCCCACCTGGCGAGGGCCGGCCAGCATGCGGCCGTCGCATTCGACGAGATCGCCCGTCCGACTGACAAACCGGAGACTTCCCCCGAATTCCTCACGCAGCCGCAGAGCGTCCGACAGGGTCTCGACGCACCATGTGGAGTGAAGGAGGTGACGCACGAGCGGTTTGAAACGGTCGTCGACCTCAACGAACGAGTCAGCTCGACCGATGACGCAACGCTCGCTGTTTAAATTGGCTGTTTCTGTGTCTTCCTCGAACGCTCCGCTGAGGTCCAGTAAACCGACGCGTCCTTTGAGTGTGACGTTGCCAGCGGCAATTTCGTCGCCCAAGGACGGTCCATCGACGACGACGAACTGAGTCAAATCCCCGAGGGCGACGTCGATCAGAGGAGCCATCCCAACTTCGACGTGGATCAGATCAGCCACCAGTCCGCAGACGTTTGCCAACGGACCCATTTCACCATCCTGTGAGCGGGACAGAACATCCTTAACGCCTGGCCCAAGGCCTTCATGACGCTTTTGCAGATCCTGCAGCACGCTCGCGCGTTCGTTTGCAACTGCGTGCCTTCGCTGTAAATCGACCAGCTCTTGTTGTTGAAGCGAAAGCTGATGTTCACGCGTATGCAGCTGCCGACGGGCTTTGTTCAGCGACTCTCGACCATCGCGCTCCGTCCGCTCTAGTTCCGCTTCGGTGCGCTCGTGGTCGTCTTTAGCTGAACCTGCCGCTTGTCTCTGATTGTCCAGCGCGTCGCGCTTGGTTTGCCCCCTTTCGAGCGACTCAGTAGCTGTCTGAAATTCGGCATCGAGAACACTAATCTGCCGTCCCAAGTCAGCCGACTCGCGCAGCAATCTTGCGTGCTCCTCCCGCTGTTGATCGCGACCGATTCGTAATTGGCTCACCTCATCGGCGGTCTGCTTTCGCTTCAGGTCGCTTTCGTCAAGCCGAGCCCGAATTTCCGCATAGATCTGTTCGGCGTTTTCCAGGTCGCTTTGGACGACGTCCAGTTGTGCGTCCAAATCGCCGGCCCGCGCCGTCATCGACGTCCATTGTCGTCGGTACCGACTGATTTCGTGTTCCAGATCCTTCAGCCGGTCGCGTTCATGGTCCGCGGTTGATTGGTGACCGGTCAGTTGTTGTCGAAACTGGCTGATCTGAGATTCAGCTTCGTGCAAGTCGGTGGCTAGCCGGTCCGAGTGTTGATTGACCTGTTGTTGCTGTGATTCCGCTTCTGCCAGTTCTGCTTGATTCGTTTCCTGCTGCCGACAGACCGTGTCGATTCGATCTTGAAGGGCATCCAAACGTCCACTGAAGTCACGCCAATCAGCCCAGCCGACGTGAGTGCGGAGTTGCTTGAGTCGATCGGTGTATTCTTTGTAGCGGCGTGCCTTGGAGGCTTGGTTGCGGACGCTTCGCAGCCGGCTTTCGACTTCGTCGACGATATCGGCCAGGCGGGTCAGATTCTGCTCGACGCGTTCGAGGCGACGCTGCGTCTCAACTTTTTTCGCTTTAAAACGACTAATACCGGCCGCTTCTTCGAAGATCGCCCGCCGTTCGCGTGGGGAGGCCTGGAGCAGCGTGTCGACTTTGCCTTGCTCGATCAGACTGTAGGCGTCGGAGCCGACGCCGGTGCCGCGAAAAAGATCCTTGACATCGCGCAGGCGGCAGGGGTTGCCGTTGATCAGGTATTCGCCCTCGCCGCTGCGAAAGACGCGGCGAGTGACCCGAATCTCGTCCGAGTCGATCGGCAGGATTCGGTCTTCATTGGCAAAGAAAATGGTGGCTTCGGCGGTGTTGGACGGCCGCCGAGTGGCACCGGTCGCGCCGGAGCCCTTGAAAATGACATCCGCCATTTCGCGACCCCGCAGGCTCTTGGCACTCTGCTCGCCAAGCACCCATTTGATCGCGTCGACGATATTCGATTTGCCGGATCCATTCGGCCCGACAACCACCGTGATTCCGGGCGGAAACTCAAAGCGCGTCTTGTCGGCAAAACTTTTGAAGCCGCAAAGTTCAAGTGCCTTGAGCATGTCTCACCGATACGTGAGGCAGAACCGTGGTAAAGCCGGGGGGCACGACACGTGTTGGGGCTGGTTGTTCACTTCTCAGGCGGCCGAAGCCACGGAGGTGCTGCTAGCCGTCTGCCGTGCTGGCTGGAACGCCGCGATCATGGTCACGGAGTCCGGCGAAAATCGCTTGAAGTCTAGTAGACGAAATGCAGAAGACTCGATCTCGTGACCGGGCGTATTGTATCACAGTCCAGCCTGGTCGTGCACACCCGAATCGTCTGTCAACGTACCGCTACCTTTTACCTCGTCGTCGATCTTTGACACTTCGGAATCTGTTGCTGTGGGGTCGGCGTCGTCTGACGATTCTGCCGCGAGATCATATTCGCGCCCTGGTTTTGGAAGCGCGTCAAACTTGACACGAGCTGAGATACTCCCCGACTGCTTTGCGCTGGTGATTGCCGCGACGACATCAGTGTACGAGCCGCCCACCTTGACAATCGTTCGAATCAGATCACTCAAGCTATTCGAACAATGCACGATCGTGTCGTCCTCGCCGACTCCGAAGCGCGTCACTCGGAAACGACCCGAGCCCATGGATTTCGCCAGAATGCGTTTTCCCGCAAAGATCACGGCCGGCGTCGAGACACGGATGTCGTTTGCAAAAATTGCGATCTCCGGCCGCTCGGTCCGACGAATATGAATCAGCGGTTCAGCATTCGTGTGGATCTCATGTAACGCCAACGTGTCGTCGAGCACCTCGCCCTTGACGGCTGGGTCTCTTGGATTGGATTCCATGATCGCGCGGAAGGAGCCGTATCGCGTTTCGTCACTTGTCTCATGCATCAACTCGGCCAAAGCCGATCGAGCATCGGAGCTGACCATCGATCCGAGTGCGGTGATCGAATGCCAACGGAAGGCCGGTTGCGTTTCAGCGGCCTTGGCCAGGTGTGGGATCGCCTCTTCCTGGTCCATGTAAGCAAGTGCCTCGGCGGCCGCAAAGCGAACCATTGCACTTGACGACGTCAAACCGATTCGGAGCACCGGCAAAGCCTCTTGGCCAATAGCTTCGAGTTTGACTGCAGCCGACAGCGTCGTCCGCGGCTCCAGTAACTCCTGCTCCAGCACCGACAGACGATCGATGAGGTTACCCGGGGATTCGGACAGTGGAATCGCCTGGATGACGCGGAAATAGCGGACCAGGTTATTTCGGTAACGGGAATGAACGGCTAACTCGATGAACGAATCGCGTTTCGGCGTGGCAACGCCCTTCTTGTTGCCTCGGTCAAAGGTGTGGAAACGGCGATTGACGGCCGCTCCGATCAATGTGCTGGCGCGGACACTGTGGTGCTCGGAAGTCAGCATCAGGCCCAGAGGCCTTGCTTGAGTCGCCACGGCCCCGCCCAAAACGCGACCGCGGGTCTCCTGAATGGAGTCCGAATCGCCCTCAAACATCGTGTTCACGACCACCGCACCGGCGGCCAAGGCCAGCGGCTTGCCACTGCGAATTCGGTCGCCCAAGAGGGCCATCTCCTGCAGCCGAGCCTGCATCAACCAACCGTTGCGAAGGCTCTCGGTGGTGCTGCGATCTGCCACCGTGACTTCAACGTCGAGACGATCTCCCTTTTGAGTGCCCGGCGGTAATTTGACGCGTGCGACCACTAGCGACGTGCTCGGTAGGGCGAGCAGCTGATTCGGCCCCGCCACATTGCGACGCTTCATATCGTCGAGCAAGATTTCGCGAAGTCGTGAGGCGGCAGGATCGCTGCCGGTGCTGTCCAGGTTCGTCACCATGCCCACGTTTTGCACCAGCTGAGTGCGGAGACCCCACACGCGTGCGATGTCGCCAACAACGCGCGTGCGCGATTCTTCGACAATCGGCTCCTCGTCAGGCGACTGCGAACGAATGACCGGCGACGTACAGCCGGGCGCTGTCAGAATACTTGTGCTCAGAAGAGTCACGAGGACCCACCGTGATCGTGCTTCGAAAGGCATCCTGCCCATGACTGCTCCCGAACTTATTTGCTGGCGCTTATGGAAAAAGTCGGGGAACGGTAGCTTTTCCAACAAACCCGGTCAAGAGAAGACCGCAGCCTTCTAGGGCGGGTCGTAGCCGCCTGGATGAAAAGGATGACAGCGAAGAATGCGACGCAAGCCACGCCAGCAACCTCGGACGGCTCCGTACTTTTTCACCGCTTCAATGCAATAAGTACTGCAGGTGGGTGTAAAGCGGCAGTTGGGACCCAACCACGGGCTAATCGTCCACTGATAACAACGCACCAACAGCACGACCACATGGCGTGGAAGACGCATGCATGCGGAAATGGTCTGTGCGCACAGAGTTCCAAGCCGTCTCATGTCCGCTTCTTCTTCAATCTGCGTTGAAGCCTGCTGGACAGTGTCTTGAGCGAGTCACGGATGATCTGCAGCTCGGGTTCGACCCGCTGCCGCGGGATGACCACGAAGTCGAATCCTGGCTCAAGCTGGTGGTGGATCCGCCGGAACGACTCGCGAATGAGCCGCTTCCAACGATTGCGAAAATGGGCTGGCCCCACACGCCGGGAAACGGATAGACCCAAACGACTTACGCCCAGGTCGTTCTCGCAAATGTAGACGATCAACACCGCGTCGGAGACTCGCTGCCTCCGATTGTAAACGCGCCTGAATTCAGCTCTGTGGCGAATGCGATGCGACGCCGGAAATTGCTGGTCCACTTGGTCGATCTCGCGTACGTTACCACACCTCACGAGTTTGCGCGGTCGCTGAGGTCCCGATCCTCGGGCACCATGCCGTCTTGCGAGGCGATTGAACGCGGTGTCCAACGTGGACGCCGATTCGCGTCGCGACCGTACCATCGTGCCGTTCGTCCTGCCAGACGGATAAACAGAATCAAAAGTGCTCCCAGCACCAGAATAATGCCCAAGGCAGCCAGCATTCGAATTCGCTGTATCGGGTCAAGAGGCTGGATGGCCGCGCCGGAGCCAATCACCAACTGCGCGAATTGGGAACTCAGCATCATCACCATGTCTCGTCGACTGACCCACGACAGCACCTACCACACCAGTTGTCGCCGAGGGTCCTGGGTGTAGCGGTCACTCAATTCGGTCAAGACCTGCCGAGTCCGATCGTCGACTCCATCCATCGACTCCGGCAAAACGATTTGCATGTCTGCCAACAGGTCGCCTTGTTTCTTGCCTCGCGCGACACCATGTCCACGCACGCGAAGCCGTTTGCCACTGGAAGTGCCGGGGGGAATGGTCAACGTAATGGTTCCCTTGGGCGACGGCACATCAACTTTGCCACCCAGGATCGCTTCGGACAACGTAATGGGAACACGCACGATGAGATCATTGCCGACACGCTGATAATGAGGATGCGGAGCCACATGCACGGTGATCAGGATGTCGCCAGCGGTGCCGCCGGCAGGTGCCGGTTCGCCCTGTCCGCGCAACCGGATACGTTTGCCATCCTCGATGCCCGCCGGGATTTTTACCTTAATCGTTTCGACCTTGCCCGAATGTCGACGCACAGACAGTTGTGCCTCACCTCCCGAGATAGCGGTCCGGAACGGCACTTGCAATTCATGCGAAAGATCAACTCCTCGTCGAGCGCGAGCCGGTCGCCGGCGTTCATTGCCGCGCCCGGTGAACTGCCGAAAGAAGTCCGAAAAGCCCCCGCCTTGGTGACCCTCGCCGCCGCCGGTCTGGCCGAAGATTTCGCTCAGATCGATATCCTGATACGAAGCCGTTCCAGCGCCCGGCTGCCACGGACCGTAACCCGAAGCCGATGCACCGCCTGGACCACCCTGAGCGACGCGATCAAAATCGGGTCCAAACTGGTCGTACATCTCGCGCTTTTTGGGATTGCTCAACACCTCGTAGGCCGTCTGGATCAACTGGAATTTGGACTTTGCGGATTCGTCATTCGGATTCAGGTCTGGATGATATTTGCGAGCCTGATCGCGATAGGCCTTCTGGATCTCGTCGGCTGACGCTCCGCGTTTGACTCCCAAAATTGCGTAGTAGTCCTCGGCCATTGAGATTTGGTATTCGCTCGGTTATCGGTTTTCTGTGATCGATTTGACGGGGTGTCGCAGACCGTAAGTCACTGCCAATTCTACACGTCCGACGTTTTTGGCAAAGCCGGTCTTGTCAGTTCCCATGACCAGCCCCTCAGGCCTGCCTCCAAAGAGTACCTCGAACCGAGGCACCGAACCGGATCGTGAATTAGACTGGAAACTGCAGTGGGTCGTCCGCTCCACTGTGATTTTGCGACAACATCTCCGAAGCTCCCAAGCGTAGGCGACGCAGTATGTTACGACCAAGCGTGCCCACCGCCAGCGATCGTCCATCTAACGACATGCCCTTGCGATGCAATTGATGATTCGGCTTACGACGGTCCTAACTTTGCTGGCCGCCTTCACACCTTTCACTGCTCGTTCGCACGTGTTGGCGGCGCGTGGCGAATTAGAACTGCGCGCTGTCGATTCCAACGGGGAACCGACCGCCGTGCGGATGCGAATACGCAATCCGAAAGGCCGCCCGTTCCTGCCGCCCAAACTTCCGCGTGTCGGAGAGTCCTTTGTGTTCGACGGCCAGGTCGTTCTCAGCCTCCCAACCGGACACTACACGTTTGAAGTCGAAAAGGGACCGGAGCATCGTACGCAATCAGGTCATTTCGTCATCGAGTCAGGTGCCTCGGACAATCACCAGATTGAAATGAGCCGATTCGTGGACATGCGCCAGGAAGGCTGGTGGTCGGGCGATCTTCACGTCGAGATGCCGCTGCGACACCTGCCGCTGATGATGTTGGCGGAAGACTTGCACCTTGCCAACGCCGTCACGTGGTCGAACCAGAAGAGCCATTGGCAACGAAGCCGTCCGCCGGAACAGTTGACGCAGAATGTCGGTAAGTTTCGCTTCATTCATTTGATGGCGGGCCGGGATCGACGGCGTGGAAGCGAAGTCATCGTCTCACTTGGAAAGCAGCCCTTCGCTTTGCCCAAGCGCAATCGCGAATTCCCAGCACCGTTTTCAATCATTCGTCAGGTGTCGCGGCAAGAGGCTCGACTGCATCTGAACCGCATGGACTGTCTGGACCTGCCGGTCTGGATTGCCAGTGGCCGACTTGATTCAGCAGGGCTGCTGCACCCGGGATTGCAACCGAAGTCGACGGTCAGCGACGCAACGATTCGCACACCCGATTCAGTCTTGTTTCCGGAACCGCATGGGATCGGCCGGTGGTCACAACAGATTTATTTCCGCCTGCTTGAATGTGGACTTCGCATTCCTCCAGCCGCCAGTAGTGGCGCCGGGATCACGTCGAATCCGGTCGGCTACAACCGTGCGTACGTTCATTGTGGGCAGGATTTCTCAGTCGACTCTTGGTGGGACGGTCTAAGGAAAGGCAAAGTCGTATTGACCAACGGTCCGCTGCTGCGACCACGGGCCAACGGCCAATTACCGGGCCACGTCTTCCAGGTACAGTCCGGGCAGATGCTGGATCTGGAGGTTGAGGCTCAGCTCGGCACCCGTGAGAAGATCGACTATTTTGAGATCATCAAGAACGGTCGACCTGAGGTGCAGGTTCGGTTGGAGGATTGGGTTGCCAACCGGGGCCGCCTTCCGGCCGTCACCTTTGACGCCAGTGGTTGGATGATGGTCCGTGTGGTCACGCGAAATAGCGAAACCTATCGGTGTGCTTGTTCCGGGCCCTTCTATGTCGAATTCGATGGCCAACCTCGTGTCAATCCGGAGGCGGTACAGTTCTTTCTTGACTGGATCTATGAACGCGCCCGAGCAATTGAAGTGGATGAGGGTGGACAGCGCGCCGACGTTTTGCGGTATCATCGAGCTGCTAGAGACTACTGGCAGGGGCTGCTGAGCCAAGGGCAGGACGTTCCCGCTGCGGATCCCTGATACCGACAATATCCCACACCTTTGCGGCTGAACCATGCAACGACGCCAAATGCTGTATGTTGTCGCGACCCTGGCTGCTGCGGCGTTCATCGCTTTTAAGTCGTTTCAGGAGCCGACGAACACAGCGACCAGTCAACTTAGCCAGCTCGAGGGTGATCGATATCGTTCACCGGCTGGATTGATTTACGGGCCCGGCAGTCGACACGGTCATCGCCTTCGGCACGTTCTGGCCCACGGAGGTGACGACCCCGGCCGATCGGGTCCCCATGGGGTTTTCAAAGACGGAAGCGAAGAGGCGGTCGTCTCGTTGATCGATGAAGCCTATCGTGCCGCGCCGACGAATGGCGAGTCACGCATGGAAGGCAACCGCGAGGTGCTCACCGTCGATATGGGCCGATCAATCGGTTATGTCGGTGGACAGGCAGGAAAACGCGACGGCTATCCCGATTGCCAACACATTCGCATCGTGCTCGAAGGGATGAACGTGATCACGGCTTATCCCTTGGATGTCGGGCCTCGAAACAGCGACGAATGACCGTCACCGCAGTCGATTTGGTAGACTGGGGTAGCGTCTTTAACTCACAAGACTGCTTGAGGCGAAGGCTGAAATCCGATGCAGACTCGTCGATCAATTCGATTGCCAATCGCTCTGGCCGTTGTGATGATCGTCATGCTGGTTGCCTTGACGGTTGGATGGGTCCTTTTGGCGGTCCGCTCGGCCTTTACCGATTCCGACTTGTCGGGATTGTATTGGGCGCTCCTATCCGTTGGCTCGACGTTCTTTGCCTTGATCGTCGTCGGCGTCGTGATCTACCTGACGCTTTCGATTAAGGCCATCAACATTTCACGTCGCCAGTCGAATTTTATCGACAGTGTCACACACGAATTGAAGTCGCCAATTGCATCGTTGAAGCTCTATCTGCAGACGCTGACACGACGGCAAGTAACGCAAGAGGAGCAAGCGGAGTTCTATCGTTCGATGCTTGAGGACGTTGATCGACTTGATCAGCTGATTAACCATGTTCTAGATGCCGCACGGTTGGACAAGCCACGACAGGAAACGGTCAAACATCCCGTTCGACTGGACAAGCTGCTGGAGAATTGTGCTGAGGAAGTCTGCCAACGCCACCGAGTACCTGCCAGTACAATCGACCTGAAGCTGCAACCCAGTGCCGTGCGAGCCTTGCAGGTCGACCTCGAGCTGATTTTTCGAAATCTGCTGGACAACGCCGTGAAGTATGCCGGCGATCAGCCAAATGTGCGCGTAACCCTCACACAGTCCGATCCTGATCGTCTTTCGGTTCGCGTCACAGACAATGGACGCGGCATCCCAACGAAGTACCGTGGTAAGGTCTTTGGTCGTTTCGTGCGGTTGGGGACCGAACTGGAACGAGAAAAGCCAGGTTTGGGGCTGGGGCTCTTCATCGTTCGGACGCTCGTCGCGCGGCTGCGAGGTCGAATTCGAATTCGTGAAACCGGGGTCGATAGTGGCACGACGTTCGAGGTGACTCTGCCAGGTACGATCGTCGCCGAGAATCAGGAGTCCCTTCCCGAGACCGCTTCGGCCCTGTAATCTGAAAACATGTCACACATCCTGGTTGTTGAAGACGAAGAGCATCTGGCTCAGGGCATCAAGTACAACCTTCAGGCCGAAGGGTATACGGTGACCACTGTTGACAATGGTGCCGACGCGATCGGACGCGTTGTCAACGGAGACTCGTCGATCGACCTGGTGATTCTCGACCTCATGTTGCCCGGGATGAGTGGATATGCTGTCTGTGAAAAACTCCGCGATTCCGGGGCCTTGATGCCCATCCTCATCCTCAGCGCACGCACTCTGACGGAAGATCGCACACGCGGTTTTGACGTCGGTGCCGATCAGTATTTGACCAAGCCGTTTGAACTGGATGAGTTGCTCGCACGCGTAAAGGGGTTGCTCAATCGACACGCGCGGATCAATGGGCATGCGGAAAGTCGATCTGAGCTATCCACCCAGATAGAGATTGGCTGCGCGACGGTGAACTTTGGCAATCTCGAGGTGACACGCGGCAGCGATGTGACCCGCATGACACCGCTGGAGATGCGGCTACTTCAATATCTCGTGCTCAACGAAGGGCGCATCGTGTCGCGGCAGGAGTTGATGCAGCACGTTTGGGAACAACCCGGCTATTTGCAAACTCGCGCGCCAGACCAATTCATCCGACGCCTGCGGAAACTGTTCGAGAACCAGCCGTCCAACCCCAAACACTTCTTAACCATCCGCGACGCTGGCTACATGTTCGTGTTACATCCCGATGCGGATGCCGATACAGAAGCTGATGCCGGAGCACGAGTGTAGCCCGGATCTCTTTTGGTGCGCGACCAATGTCGCGGAGCCCGTTGGGGCAAAGATTTTCTGTTACGCGATCTTCCCAGGGCATCGCTGCGCTTGCCCTGGGCTCCGCTAGGGCCGGCCCGTTGGGCCCGACTCGTCAAAGAAGAAGATGCGACTACGCTGCGTTGCCTCGAGACGCATCCAGCTTCTCACTGCCTCGCTTGTAATCCACGACGTCCCATGCGAGACCAAGCATCTTGAGCAGGCGAATCGTGAAGAAGGTCACATCGATTTCCCACCAACGATGACCGTGTGCCGCCATCCGCGGAAACGCGTGATGGTTGTTGTGCCAGCCTTCGCCATAGGTGATCAGAGCGACCCACCAGTTGTTGCGGCTCTGGTCGGTCGTCGTGTAATTCCGGTAGCCCCAAATATGACTTGCGGAATTAACAAACCAAGTGGAATGCAACACGAAGCATAAGCGAACGAACACGCCCCAAACCAGGAACGAACACGCCATTGCCATGCCACCCCAAGCGTAGCCGGCCAAGAACAACACCCCAGCCGACAGGAAATGCCACAGGAGGAATGTGCGGCCGATAAAGGAAATGACGGGATCTCTCGATAGATCAGGCGCCCATTTCTGAATGTGAGCCTCAGCTTTATCTGCCGGATAACAGTAAGCCAGCCAAAAGACATGACTCCACCACTTTCCATCGACCGGTGAATGAGGATCGCCTTCATTATCACTGAACGCATGATGTTTGCGGTGATTGGCCACCCAATCAATCGCAGAACCTTCACCGGCCATTCCACCAATCCAGGCAAAGCTCCAACGCACCCAGTCGTAGGTCTTGAAGCTGGAGTGAGTCAGCAGTCGATGAAAACCAAGACAAACCCCTAGGCCACCCGTGACCCAATGTAACACGACGGCCAGGATCAAGCCTTCCACGCTAAAGGTAAACGGAGCAAGCAGAACACCCACGTGTAGTACGGCGAGCCAACCAATCACGCCCCACGACACGGCACGACGTTCGGGATCGTCCAGCTGACCGGGAATAGACGCTTCGGTCACATTGTCATGAGGTTGTGCGTCCGGGGTATCTTTTTCGACGTCCAACGCCGCGTTCGACTCGTTGCTCAACGTGTCCATTTCCATAGCACTTTGATTCCTGTTAGGTAAACGAAAATCTAAGTTGCGAAGTCGCAGAATTGTACTAAGAGGCCGGGTGTCGGGTGTTACGGCTGGGTCGCAATCGTGTAATAGTTTTGTAAACATCGCAAACCATGACCAGATCAAGATTTGCATCACGTGCGGCAGGCGCGATTGACGCAGCTGCCGGGGCTGAAGGTGTTGTCGTATCAGCAAGGAAATGTGGGCAAAGCTCGACATTTTGCTCACCGACCCCGTCGCCAAATTGGCCTTGCACTTTTTTGCACAAGCTGCGATTGGCATTCACGCTCGAATGAATCCCGTTGGCGGCGGGCCTCTCATTGCGCTGAGCTCACCGACTTGTGTTGCATCGAGCGTTGGTAGTCGCGGCCGATCCCCACGTCAGCCCTGCGTGACGATCGAACGGATGATGAGGCTGCTAGCGTGAATTGGACCGGCCTTTTGACAGCATGGAATGAAGGAAAAGCTTTTCTTCTGGTGAATAAACTGCCGATGACCTAATAACGCCCAGCCCGGGATGTGCTCAAAGGGAAAGGAGCAGCCTATGGGTACTGTCTACTTCGTGGCGATGACGGTCCTGACCACGGTTGGTCATGATTCACTTGATCTAGTTGCTCGCGATCAGGTTGACCTGATCGAGGTGAACCACTTCTACGATGAATTCGGCAACCGAATTCTGGACCAGGTGATTTTCTACGACTGGTCGGGTCCCGATAGCCGGTTTCATGTTCGTGACTGGCGACTTCTGAAGAATCCTGGCCAATGGCCTGTTCGCGATTGGCGAAATAGTACCTACCGTTGCATTTGGTATGACGGCGGTGTGTTGCGAGAGGTCGAAGGAAAAGACTTTCGCGAGACTTGGACGCAACACGATCCGGAGGTCACAAACCGGAAGTATCTTCCTCGCTCATGCCGACGCGCTCTTCAACGTGTCGATGCTCGCGCGATTCGCCGCTAGAGTTTCTTTGCGACGTTTAGACACTGTTTTCAAGGCTTAACGCAGCTTTCAAGACTTAACGCAGCGCGATGGCCTGCTGCAGTGGCCGCAACACGTGATCGACCACGTGGTCATCCACAATCTCGCGACAAAGATTGGCAAGGCGTTTTGTCACGTCTGCCAGATTCTCGCCCGGTTCGAAACTCCCGTATCGACGAGCCGTCAAGTAAACACTTAACTGCTCTTCGGGGAACTCGCCGGTACGCACATGGTAAGCCGTCGTTCGCGTCTCGATGCTAAGCCGGCACTGTACCTGGCAGTCATCGTCCAGGGCGATTTGGAATGATGGCTCGCAGGCAACAATACTCGCGCCTGGAATCTCCAGAAACTTCTCAAACGCCGGCGCGACCCCCAAGGCGTCCGAGATGAGCTGATTATGGTTACCGCGATAGGTAAAGTCGAAGCCAAACATGACGTTGAGCGACTCGCAGTCCAGCCGGCTTACCGACAACGCATACGGCAGCGTCTCCATGATGACCGTGTGCAACCCCATTGCCTCGTCAACCGAACCCGGATTCACGTGCCCTGAGCAAACACGTCGCGGTTCCACGGTCGTCCAGCGATAGTGGCCACGCTCCTTGTCTTCCTCCATCACATACTCGGCTCGGTCGCGGCAATAGAAATTCCGCATCGCAGGATAGTGCTTCTGCACCTGTTCGAAATAGTGCAGCAGAGCCTCCCGACTCGATGGGAGGTCCATTTCGGTGTTCAAATTGACATTTATATAGAAGTCATCGCTAAACGTGCTGTAGCGACTCATGCAGGTCGTTCCTTGTGGTGAAATAAGCTCATAGCACTGCATGGAATAGCGTCGGCGGCTATTCAGAACACCTCCCCGGTAGTATAAAACGCATTCGCTCAAAGTGTCAAAGGCGTGGTCGCCGCCGCCCTCGCCGACCGCATCACAACCACGAGCATTGATGCTAAGGATTGAGATCAATCGATGGGTTCACACGCTAAGGAATGTGAAGACAGGTACTGCGTGTTCTCAACAGAACTCCGATGGTTTGCCTTACGCTGGGGCTCGCAAGGTGTTCGCCGAGTGACAATTGGCCACCGGACCGCACGTGCCGCCGAGCAAATCGTATTGAAGGGCGAGTGTGCTAGCGTGGACGATTCCCCTTACGATTTGGCAGATCGGCTGATCGATTTTGCGGCGGGCGGCAGGAATTCTTTTCACGATGTCTCGCTGGATCATCCACACATGACCGATTTTCAGCGACGAGTGTTGGAGTCGTGTCGCGAGATTCCCTACGGCGAAACGCTCTCCTACGCGCAACTTGCGGTGTTGGCCGGATCACCTCGCGCTGCCCGTGCGGTTGGCAATGTCATGGCGCATAACCGATTTCCGATTCTGATTCCGTGTCATCGTGTTGTCGGCAGTCATGATTCGTTAGGTGGCTTTTCTGCGCCCAACGGCCTTACGCTCAAGCAACGCATGCTGGCCAACGAAGCTGGGCGAGTCGTTGTGTAGCAAGTCCTGGGCGAGCGCAGCGCAGCCCCTGGGAACGCACACCATGGGGGCTGGTTCAACGGCAGCGATTCGCGCCGCGACGTTCTGACGACGCAACGAAGACTACTCGTTTAGTTTCGTATCCACACCGAGCGTCTTCACAAGAAAACTCAAATGATCCGCGACGTCATCGATTTTCTTACGCGTTGGAGTGCCCGCACCGTGACCCGCTCGTGTCTCAATTCTTATCAACACCGGAGCTTCGCCTTGTTGAGCATGCTGAAGTGCCGAGATGAACTTGAAGCTGTGCATGGGTACAACTCGATCATCGGTATCGGCAGTGGCGACCAACGTTGGCGGATAGGTTTGAGGCTTCAGGTTGTGGTAGGGGGAGTATTTCAACAGCGCACGAAACTGTTCTTCGTTGTCAGTCGTCCCATATTCGTCTACCCAGAATCGACCCGCCGTGAAGTGTTGATATCGCAACATGTCCATGACACCCACGGCAGGTAGGCAGGCACCGAATAGTTCCGGACGCTGAGTCATGACGGCACCAACTAGCAGTCCTCCATTACTGCGTCCTTGAACGGCAAGTCGTTTCGGACGGGTATATTTTCGATCAATCAGCCACTCGGCAGCTGCAATGAAATCGTCAAACACGTTCTGTTTGTTTACTGTCTTGCCGGCGACATGCCACGACTCGCCATATTCACCGCCTCCCCGCAGGTTGGGAATGGCGACGACGCCACCCATCTCCATCCATGCGATGTACGTCACGGAAAAGCGTGGCGTAATCGGAATGTTGAATCCACCGTAGCCATACAGCAGCGTCGGATTGTTGCCATCCAGCTTGATGCCTTGACGATGTGCCAAGAACATAGGAACGCGCGTGCCATCGGCACTCGTAAAAAACACCTGTTGCACGCGAAATGCATCCGGGTCGAAATCGACATCCGGGCGACGCCAAAGTTCGCTCTCTCCGCTACGCAGGTCGTAGTGGTAAACACTCGAAGGTGTGTCGAAACTGGAAAACGTAAAGAAGGTCTCGGTATCGTCCTGGTCACCCGAAAAGCCAACGGCCGTTCCAACGCCGGGGAATTGAACGTCACGCACAGATTCTCCGCTCAGCGAGTAGATTCGCACGCGAGTGGTCGCATCTTTCAGGTAGCTGGCAACGATCTGACCGTTGAGGATGTTCGCTGAACGCAGCGTTTCCGGCGCGGCGGCGACGACCTCTTCCACATGATCGCGCCCCGGCCGCTCGAGCGACATGGTGACGATCCGTTTGGTCGGTGCATCGAAGTCGGTAAAGAAGAAGAAGGTAGAGTCCTGATTTCCGACAAAAGAAAACTCATTGTCGAAGTCGGTGATCAACTCTTTCCAGTCTGCTTCCGGCTGATCAGCTCGACGGTAGATCACCATGTTTTGATCATCTGTACTCTTGGTAGTCTCGATAATGAGGAATTGGTCATCGTCGCTCAGTTGTAAACTGAAGCTCCATTCCGGATGATCCGGTCGGCGGTACACTAAGACATCATCACTCTGCGGTGTGCCAATCAGGTGATAGTAGATCATCTGGTTGAGTGCCAACGCCTGATACTGCTGCCCCTCTTTCGGTTCAGGGTAACGTGCGTAGTAGAAGCCTTTGGAGTCACTCGTCCATTGAACTCGTCCCCAGCGGATCCATTTCAAGTGATCATCGAGTAGCTTGTTCGAGGCGATGTGGAGGATTCGCAGCGTTTTCCAATCGGAACCCGCTTCGCTGGCTGTGTAGGCCAGGTATATCGCGTTGTCACTCGGCGACGCGCTGGTCAGCGCGATGGTGCCGTCTGCGGACCAGTCGTTGGGGTCGATCAGCAGTTGGGGCTCGGCGTCCAAAGCATCGGTCACATACAGAGCGGATTGATTCTGCAGGCCGTCGTTGTGGAAATAGAAGTATTTTCCGCCTCGTTCAAAGGGTGCCGAATACTTCGGGTAGTTCCACAACTCGGTGAGGCGGCTGCGTATTGCATTACGCTGGGGGATGGAATTTAGATAGCGTTGCGTGATCTTGTTCTGAGCTTGGATCCAATCCCGCACATCTTGAGCTTCGCGAACATCAGCTTCGAGCCAGCGATAGGGATCCGGCACTTCGACGCCATGAAACGAATCCACCTGTTCCACTCGACGCGTCAGCGGATACGTGAGGTCGACCTCGTTTGATGCGTTCGGTTTGCCTTCGACGGGGCCCAGCAGAATTGCTACGATGAACAAGCTGGCGGGGGATTGCATGGGGAACACCTGTGCGTATGAGCGTGGACTGGTTGAATGCCCAGTTGTACCTTCGTTAGGCTTTGGCGGACAGTCCCACGCCGACAAGCTGAGGCGATATCGAGATCGTAAAAATGCGTGTCGGATTGTTCATCCCTTGCTACATCGATCAACTCTACCCGGACGTTGGCTTGGCGACGGTCGAGCTGCTGGAACGATATGACTTGCGGCTAGAGTTTCCGAACGAGCAGACCTGTTGCGGCCAACCTATGGCCAACAGCGGTTGCACGAAAGAGGCCGCGCCTCTAGCTCGCCGATTTTTTGAAATGTTTCGACCTTACGATGCCGTCGTCTGTCCATCCGGTAGCTGCGTGTCCATGGTACGAAATCACTATGACGAGTACTTTGGCAACGAGCCTGACTTTAGGCCGTTCAGTCAACGCGTCTATGAGCTTTGCGAGTTCCTGACGGACGTGCTCGAGGTGCAGCAGCTCGAGGGTGAGTTTCCGCACGCGGTCGGCCTGCATCAAAGTTGTCATGGTCTGCGCGAATTGCGACTCGCCAGCTGCAGCGAAAGACGGGATCCAAGCTACAGCAAGCCAGCGAGGCTGTTGCAAATGCTTGATGGAGTAAAACTCGTTCAATTGCAGCGACCCGACGAGTGTTGTGGGTTTGGCGGAACCTTTGCCGTGAATGAAGAAGCGGTCTCGTGCGCGATGGGATTGGATCGTCTGCAAGATCACGAACGGGCGGGGACTGAAGTCCTGACTGCAGCGGACATGTCGTGCCTCATGCACCTTGGCGGTTTGATCAAGCGGCAACAGAAGCGGATCCACGTCATGCACATTGCACAAATACTGGCGGGAAGAACACTCAAAGTATGATCAAGAGTCTGCCTGACCATCCGAAGAACGCCGCCAAGTTCATCAGCAACGATGAACGGACCCATTGGCACGATCAAGCCTTATGGTTCGTGCGTGCCAAGCGCGACAAGGCATCGGCCGCACTTCCGGAATGGGAAACACTTCGCGACAAGGCGTCGGCAATTAAGCTGCATACGGTGGCGCATTTGGCCGAATACCTTGAGCAATTCGCGGACAACGCGGAAAGCAACGGAGTGAAAGTGCATTGGGCCGTCGACGCGGCAGAGCACAATCGCATCGTGCTCGACTTGTTGCAGCGACACCGAATCACGCGAGTCGTCAAAAGCAAGTCGATGCTCACCGAAGAGTGCCATCTGAATCCGTTCCTCGAACAACACGGAATCTCGGTTGTCGACACCGATCTGGGGGAACGCATCGTTCAGTTCAGGAAAGAGCCGCCTAGTCATATCGTCCTACCGGCGATTCACATCAAGAAAGAAGAAGTGGGTCAGCTGTTTCATGAGTTCCTCGGCACGGACCAAGGTGCTTCGGATCCGAGCTACCTGACCGAAGCGGCTCGGCAGCATTTGCGTGAGAAATTCATGGCCGCTGAAGCCGGCATCACAGGCGTCAATTTTGCGATCGCCGAGACCGGTGGTTTTGTGATCTGCACGAACGAAGGGAATGCCGACCTTGGTACGGCCTTGCCGCGGCTACACATCGCGTGCATGGGCATCGAAAAGCTGATCCCGAAATTGGCGGACCTATCGGTGTTCCTCCGCTTGCTGGCTCGTAGCGCTACGGGCCAACCGATTACGACTTACACGTCGCACTTCCATCTTCCGGCACCCGCTGGTGAATTACACGTTGTGCTGGTCGACAACGGACGTTCCGATCTATTAGGTCGGGACGAATTTCGTCGGTCTCTCAACTGTATTCGCTGCGGCGCGTGCATGAACACCTGCCCCGTCTATCGCCGCAGCGGCGGTCACAGCTACGATGCAACGATTCCCGGCCCGATCGGTTCGATCTTGGGCCCCGCACGCAGCGCCGCCGATCATTCCAGTTTGCCCTTTGCCTGCAGCCTCTGCGGTTCGTGTACGGATGTGTGTCCGGTCAAAATCGATCTGCACCACCAACTATTCACGATGCGCAGCGAGATTCGTCGAAGAGGTCATTTGAAGTGGTCGAAGCGCTTCTCGATGAAGTTACTCAGCTGGATGATGAATAGCGGTCGTCGCTTTAGTTTTCTCGGAGGCATGGCTCGCCGCATTGTTCCGAGGCTACCTCGATTCCTCATCTATAACGGCTTCAACGCGTGGGGCCGACAGCGTGAGTTGCCTGAGATGCCACCGCAGAGTTTTCGAGAGATCTTTGCAGGCCGGTCCAAGTCAAAGGACGAATCGTGAGCAGCCGAGAACAGATACTCCGTTCCATCCGCCGGCATTCGATTCCGGATTTCGAGCGACCCGAGATGTCGGAATCTTGGATTCAATACAAGGATCGCCAGCAACAGTTTGCGACGGTCCTGGAATCCGTGGGTGGCCAAGCTAAACGCGTGGCGGACCTAGCGGCGCTTCAGGAAGATCTTGGACAGCTGCCGGCTTATCAGCAGGCGAGCCGACGCCACATTGCGATTCATGGCATCGCTGCAGGGAATGTTGTCCTAGACGAGATCGATGATCCCCATGACTTGGAAGATGTGGACTTCGCGCTGTTATCAGCTGAGTTTGGTGTCGCGGAGAACGCGGCGCTCTGGGTGACCAGTAAGGGAATCAGACATCGCGCGATCTACTTCATCCCGCAGCATCTCGGGCTCGTCGTCCCTGCCGATCAGTTCGTTAACAATTTGCACGAGGCGTATGAGCGCATCGACCCTGCGGAGCGCGAGTTTGGCTGCTTTATCTCCGGGCCTTCGAAAACGGCCGACATTGAGCAATCGTTAGTCATCGGTGCTCACGGGCCGCGATCCTTGACGGTCTATTTAGTCGGTGCGGCGAGAGCAGATACTCCCATCAGTTCTTGAGGCTCCGTGGACGGTCCAAGCAAAGCAAGCCTGGGCGAGCGCAGCGATGCCCTGGCAACGGATTGACCGACGGCAACCCGCTACGCCTCGTTTTCGGAATCCTCTTTCTTGGGAACGAACCATTCATGTTCAGGCCGGGCGAGGATGTCGTCAATGACACCTCGCACCGCCTCGGCTTGTTCCACCTTGCCTTCTTCTTCGGCATGGTGAGCGATTTCGCGAGCCTGTGGAATGAGCTCCTGATAAAACCGTTCGGCAACTTCGTACATGCCATGCCAGTGAGCGTAGTCGGGTGCCATCATTGAGGCACCGTGCCGCGCTCGTCGACCTTCGTGATGCCAGAGGTAGAACCAGGTCCACTCAATCTCTTCGTCGAATTGAGTGGCCGTAATTAATCCCTGCTCGCGCAGTGAGCCCATAATCGCAAGCCCCGGTTTGGCAAACTTCTCGTTGTAGTTGATGACGAAGTCGTCGTACTGCTTATAGAAGGAAGAGATGTAGTCGGGCGTATGACAATGAGAGCAGACCTGCGTCATCCGGGTGCGCTTGTTCTGCCACGAGTCGTGAACAAGCTCTTGTCGCAGAGCCGGATCGGTTTCCTTGATGACCTTGCCATCCACATCCGTATCCATCAACAAACTCACGGGCGGACGATTGGTCCATGAGATGCGTCGGCCCGGATCGTGTGTGACCTTCTCGCCATTCTTGAGGTTAGCCGACATGTGACAGGTCGCGCATGTGGGGGCCTGAGTATAGTCGCGTCCCAGAACCCAGCCCTTGGCATCCAGGTTCATATGGTCCTTCAAGTCGCGGAATGCGACACCGTGTTTGGACTCTTCGAAGACCTCTTTCTGCGGATGGTCTGGCCCGAGGTGACACTTCGCGCAGTTCTCGGGTTGCCGCGCACGACGAGGCGAGAAATCGTGACGAGAATGGCACGCCGAGCAGGAGCCCAGTGAGCCGTCGAGATTGATGCGTCCGATTCCCGTATTCGGCCAGCTACTGGCATGCAGGATCGGTCGACCTTTGTCATCTTTCTTGACTTGGCGGACCCAGTCTTGTGTCGTGGGTACGCCGTTGTCATCAGGCTTGAGCTCATCAACGGTAATCATTGAGCCATCAATCGCTTCCAGTGCCACCTTACTACCGTGACACTGTTTGCAGCCGACATTGACGCTGGCCATTCCGTTGACCATGTCGACATTCATACCGGGTGTGGGTGAATGAGGATTGAACGGTTCGCGCGCACCCTCGACGGTTTCAGCCAGAAAGTTGTCTAGCGAGGCCAGAATGTTGCCACCCTTGGCGTGATGACTGTGGGCAAACTCTAAGGACTCCTCCTTATGACAGTGCGAACAGTCGCGTGGAGTCACAATGGTGGCAATCGTAAACCCTTCATGATGAAACGCGTCCGGCTCGCCACTCTTGGCTTGATGGCATTCCACACAGCCCACGCCGGCTTGCGCATGTCGGCTTCCCTTCCAGTGATCGATGATTCCCGGCGACGATTGAACGTGACAGTCGACACAACGCTTGGAAGTCACAGGAATCGTAACGGGATGCGGCGTTAGACCTGCTTCTGCATACTTACGGGCAACCTCCATCCATTGGACGAACACCAGCGACACCAGAAACAGAGTGCTCAGGCTGGCGATGATGAAATGCTTTGTGCGTAATGTCATGGCTCAATCCCTACGAACGTCGTTCGTGATCCCCAAGTCGGGTGTTTCTTGTTAGTAGCGTTGCGAGATGTCAGTGCGAATAGATGGCTTCATAGACCGTCAATCCAATCAACAGAAAGGTCCCAACAATTCCGATGTACACACTGATGTCGTCGTTTCGCGTCCACCGAACCAGCAGCTTGTCAATCCATGGCCACAAGAACATGGCGGCCACGATAAAGCCGGTGCTCAATACGGCGAACGTGAGCGAGAACATTTTTAGCCAGCGAAATGATACGTAAAACCACCATTCGGGCTTAATCTCTTCGGGCGTTGTCAGCGGATCCGCCTTGGGGCCCATCGTGGCCGGCAGGATGGTGGCCAAAGCACAAAGCAGGATCATCAGGATCAGTCCGATCATCAATTCGGTCAGTACATGATCGGGGAAGAAGTTGAAATGCCGTGGCTTGGCATCATCCGCATCGTCGAATCGAAGTTCCGTTACGCCATGCAAACGAATGAAGGCAATATGCACGACGATCAACAGCGTCATGGTGGCCGGTAAAACAGCCGCGTGAAGGATATAGAAGCGTGACAGAGTGCGATCGTTGTACTGTTCGCCGGCTAACAACATTCGTTTCGCTAGCCCGCCCACAACGGGCACGGCGTCGGAAATGTTCGCAGCAACGGTCGCACCCCAATAGCTGAGTTGTTCAAACACCAGGCTGTATCCCGTGAAGCCCGTTAACAAGGTGCAAACCAGCAGCGTCATGCCGATGACCCAGTTCACTTCACGCGGACGCCGATAGGCAGCCGTAAAATAGACGCGAATTTGATGCAGGATCACCGCGGCGATCATGAAGGTCGCCGCCCACTTATGCAGGCTGCGGAAGAACCAGCCATAGGTCACGTCTTGGGTGATGTAACGAATCGATTCGTAGGCCGATGCCGTCGATGGCTGGTAGTAAAAGGCCAACAGAATGCCCGTCACGATCTGAACAACAAACAGATAGGCAGGCGTTCCTCCCAGACAAAACCACCACCGCTTGAGATGATTCGGTACCGGTTCGTTCGTCAACTCCTGTAATTGTGCCGCGTTAATCGGGATTCGCTCTTGGATCCAATTGCCGATCTGGCTCACGCGAAAGCTCCTTGGTCATCTGGCGACGAAGCCTGGGCTGTCGCGTCTCCGGTGACGGAACGGATCGGCACCTCCACAAACAGCAATCCGTCTTCCACCTTCAATGGGAATCGGAGCAATTCCTGACGTGCCTTGGCCGGTGGACCGAGTGTCGCTTTTCCTTGAGGGTCGAACGCACCGTTATGACATGGGCAAAAGAATCGCTCGTTGTGCGGCTCCCAATGCACCTGGCAGCCCAGATGAGGACAGACGCTGGACAGAGCGATGAAATCTTCAGCCGATTCCCCGGGGCCTTGTCGAGCGATCAATACTTTCGCACCCGAGGGAGCGGTGTAGGCTATCGACTCGCCCGGAGCAAGTTGTTCGATGCGCATTACGAATTGCCACCCCACGTCGCCACCGCCCGATGGATACAGGAATCGGGCGGCCATGACTCCCAGCGTTCCATAGCCGGCGATCAGACCGCCTCCCATCACGACGCCTGAGGCAACGGAGAGAAACTGTCGGCGTTGGTCACGATCGCTTTTTGGATCTGTCATTCGGTTCATGCGGTGTAGCGGGAGGATTCAGATTTCGCCGGCATGCGTCATCTGACAAGCGGCCCTCGTAGATAGTCGGCAGGTGACGCAGCGATTCGTGCGTCGCTAGGGTGTGGATAAGTAATTGATCGATCTGTCTGCGCCATGTTCGATCCTTGTCTGTCGCGACAAACGGATCCTGGCCGGAAAACTTGACGGGTTTCGTTGCGTGTATGCAATCGCCATGCCGCTTCGTTGCGACGGATTCTAGATCAACGACTTGGAAACACGAAAATGCTACGTGTTGACGCGTGTCGTGTTTTAGCATGGCGACGTAAGAATACCGTAGAGCGCGCCCCACTGTCACGCTTTCGCTGTGCATTATCGCACGGTCGCCAGTCAGCGCACGCGATGTATTGCAGAGCACGTGTGATGTTGAGAGATTGAAGAGCTTGCGTTAATGTTGGCACTGTGTCACAATCTCGACAGAATGCGCCGGTCTACGAAACCTCGCACGACCATCCGCGCTTACCGCTCGGGTATTTAGGATCGCAGACCCATCCTTGCATAGATCGCGCGACGCATCGTGGCAGCACTTGTGTCAACAGATGACCATTCGTCTTAAGAATCGGAAGAACCGTCGCTGCGTTACTGTGGTTGCAACGCGCAGCTCATGGTGTGTGCCTCTTACAACGTTCGTTATTTGCGTTGTGCTGACCCTTGGTTCGTCGGCTGCTGAGCCTCCAATCACTGCCATCGCATTCGCGCCGGATGGTGAATCCGTCGTAGCCTGCTCACAACGTGGTGTTCACGTTATCGGCTGGCCAGAGTTGGACGTTGAGAAGACTCTGAAGGTTGCTGCGCACAACTTGCATGATGTCGCGTTTTCACCCAGCGGTGACCGACTTGCGGTGGCTGGCGGGACGCCAGCGGAAGAAGGAACCGTTGAAGTCTTCTCGTGGCCTGCTGCCCAGTCCGTTTTCGTCTTCGACCAGCACTTTGATTCGGTGATGGCGATCGCTTGGCGCGACAATGAAACGATTGCGTCTGCAAGTCTCGATCACTCGATTATTCTTTGGGACGCAACTTCTGGTTCAAAGCTGCAGCAGTTCGACGGACATTCACGCGGCGTCGCAGCCCTCGCCTTTCTTCAGAATCAGGGGGCACTGGTCAGTGCGGGAATCGATCAAAGCCTACGGGTATGGAATCTGGAATCGGGCCAGCTCACTCGTAGTCTCAATATCCATACGCGGTCGATTCACGACATCGACGTGCGACCGGGTGACCGAGCGTTGCCGATGATCGCGTCTGCGAGCGAAGATCGAACAGTCCGCATGTGGCAGCCGACCATTGGTCGGATGGTTCGGTTCGCTCGCCTGGAATCAAAACCGCTGGATGCGCAGTGGCTTCCTGATGGTTCGCGTGTTGCCGTCAGCTGTACGGACGGGAAGGTACGGCTGATTGACCCGGACACCATTCAGGTCACGGATGACTTGCCCGCAGTTGAGGGTTGGGCCTACTCAATCGCGGTTCACCCGACCGGTAACAGCATTCTCGTAGGCGGCGGGAACGGGCAACTGCGTCGTATCGACTTGGACTCAGGCAAGTAGTCGCTCGCGGATACAAATCGATACACAGACCTCAGGCTCGTAATGGAGATGGGCATTTTCGGCAGGAGCCTCGCCAGCCTCGCCCTCCCGTCGCGCCACTCAGGGATTAAGATATAAGTCCACCTAGATTCTATTGACGATTGGCCCATCATTCAGACTTAATGAATAAAATATTGTGCGACAACGCGCACGTCCAAAAAACTACAGACGAACGAAATTGGACCGAAGACAAAATGAGCAAGCGAGCATTCACTCTTGTTGAGCTGCTGGTCGTGATTGCGATCATCGGTCTACTTGTTGCGCTATTGCTTCCGGCGGTGAATGCGGCCAGAGAGTCTGCTCGGCGAGCGTCGTGCAAGAGCAACCTGCGACAGATTGCGATTGCACTCAACAGCTACGAGTCGGCTCACGCCAAGTTTCCGCCGTTCTTCATCAATGGCGAAGGGGCTCCGCAAAGAATTTCCGATGAAGACAAGGGGCCCAACTGGCTTGTTCTGCTTCTGCCTCATCTCGAAGAGAACGGTTTGTACCAAACTTGGAATCGAGACATTCCGGCGGTTCAGAATCCGGGTGCCGCAGCCGAGATTACCGTTCTCAAATGTCCCAGCGATCCGTTCAGCAGCGGAAATCGATGTACCTATTCCGGCGGTAATTGGGCGCGGGGAAACTACGGTATGAACGTCTCACCATGTAGTCATAATTCGATGTCCAAGAGGAGGGGAGGCCGAAGTCCGTTTGGTGGCATCGGTGCTCCAAACTTTTCCGTGCGGACGCGTCATATCCGAGATGGGACTTCCAAGACGGTTGCGATTGATGAATTGCGAGCGGGTCTGAATCCTCAGGATATTCGGGGCTGTTGGGCGATGCCGGGACTCGGATCCGGAACGGGCGCTTTTTTTGGTGATGCCGAGCGACCGAATGCCACCGGCGGCAACTCGGACGACATGGAGAACTGTGCATCGTCGGGCTCAGCCGGAGACAACAGTCGCGGCATGGGTTGCTTTGACAGTCCGAGCACCGGGCAAATGGCGTCACGGAGTGCGCATCGCGGCGGCGTGCATGTTGCGATGGTCGATGCTTCGGTAAGATTTGTGAGTAATGACGTCGACAGTAGCAGCGAGAAGGAAGGTTGCGGTCCCAAGCCAGGCGTCTGGCAAGCCATGCACACCCGGGCCGGTCGTGATAACGTCGGACGTGCGAGACTTTAGGGCCTGATGCTCGCAAGCGTTGATCCTCCAACGACTTCGCGCATCGACACGTCGCTCGACGCAGGGCGTTTCCTCAAGAATGTACCGAACCAAAGTTGGCTTCCTCTGGCCGATTACGGTAGGATCTGGACTGCCACCAACACAAGCCCGCCATGCCGATGCTCCGACACACGCACCTAACGTCGGTGATCTTTGTTCTGCTCGTTGGACAAGCGTGCGCCGAGAGCATTCCCGATCGTGCGGCGCATCTTGAGTTCTTCGAAAACAAGATTCGGCCGCTTCTGGCCAGTCGCTGCTACGAATGCCATAGCACGGAGGCGCAATCACTGCGAGCGGGACTGCGTCTCGACCGCATAGCAACAATACTTGAAGGGGGTGATTCGGGTCCGGCGATTGTACCGGGCAAGCCTGACGAGAGCTTGCTGATTCAAGCCGTGCGGTGGGAATCGAATGAGATGCCGCCGGACGACAAGCTCGACGATGCCGAAATCGCTGCACTCACGAAGTGGGTTGAACTTGGAGCTCCCTGGCCCAGCGAGACGGCAACGGCTATCGAATCGAGTGAGGACGGCTACGATTGGCAAGCTGCTCGGGAGCATTGGGCGTGGCAGCCAATTTGCAAGGTCCAGCCGCCACCGGCTCAAGGCGACGAGCTGATTGCAAATCCCATCGATCAATTTGTTGTCGCGCGGTTAAGCGAGGCAGGTTTGCAGCAAGCGCCCCCAGCATCAGCCGCAGTTTTTGTCCGACGTGTGTTTCTTGATCTGATTGGAATCCCTCCGACGCCAACTGAACAAAGTGAGTGGACTGTCCGGCTGGACAACGGGGTCGACATGCCGCTGAACGATGTTGCCGTCGCGGAGTTGATTGATACGTTGTTGGCTCGTCCGCAGTACGGAGAACGTTGGGGCCGACATTGGCTGGATGTGGCCAGATACAGTGATGTTGGGGGTTGGTCTCAAGACAACCGATCACTCCCGCAGGCTTGGCGTTATCGAGATTGGGTGGTCGCGGCGTTCAATGCGGACCTGCCGTACAACGAGTTTGTTCGACGGCAGATCGCCGGAGATCACATTGCACAACATCAACAACTACGTGAGGCTGCGGTTGGAACAGGGTTCTTTGCACTCGGGCCGAACTATTCTTCTGATGGCGGCGATCCTGAGAGTATTGCTCAGGCCAAAGGCGAAACGCTCGACGATCGAGTTGATACGTTTTCTCGCGCTTTCCTGGGGCTTACGGTCTCGTGCGCGCGGTGCCATGATCACAAGTTCGATCCCATTCCGACGCAGGACTACTATTCGATTGCGGGTATTTTCAACAACACCGGCGAGGGCGAAACGCCGTTGGTTGAGAAACACGTGGTGGATGCTTTTCATCACGCCAGAAGCTCGGTCGACGATAGAAAGAAACGCATCAAGACGCTCCGCAAAAAGGCATCGGAAGAAAAGCGAGATATCTCAAGCGACGAGCAGGCTCAGATCGAGTCGTGGGAAAAAGAAATAAAGCAATTCGAAACCAAGGCGGCGCGCAAATACGACTTCGCTCATTCGATCCATGACGCTGGCAGCGAAGACATGTCTGTGGCGCTGCGAGGAGATCTGTTAAAGCCCGGACCAATCGCTCCACGACGCTTCTTGCGAATACTGGCTTCGCCCAGCCAAGGCGCCGAGCGGACGCACTTCCAGGACGGCAGCGGTCGCAAGCAACTAGCTGATGCCGTAGTCGACGAGGACAATCCGCTAACGGCTCGAGTGATTGTCAATCGTGTGTGGTTACACCATTTTGGCCGCGCGTTGGTGCGTACTCCCAACAACTTTGGGACTTTAGGCGAGACACCGACGCATTCACATCTGCTCGATTGGTTGTCGGCGACGTTCATCGAATCGGGTTGGTCGATGAAGTCACTGCACCGGCTCATCATGAGCTCAAGCACCTACCGCAGCAGTACCGCGTTCAACGAAGCCGCGTTCGCAATCGACGGCGATAATCGCATGATGTGGCGCATGAACCCACGGCGAATGGATGTCGAGACGTGGCGAGATTCGCTGCTGGCGGTGGCCGGCGACCTGGACACATCGGTCGGCGGCCCGGCTGTCGGTGATATTGTGAACAGCAAACGACGCACGCTGTACGCGAAGGTCAGTCGCAACGACCCACTGGCATCTGACGAGTTCTTGCGCCTATTTGATTTTCCCATTCCGCGCGGCAGCAGCGCGCAGCGGACCACGAATGTTATTCCGCCCCAATTCCTGTTCATGCTGAATAGTCAGTTCATGCTTGATCGGGCCGCGGCACTGGCGACACGTTTGCAGGATGAGGCGCACGACACCCTGGAGCGAATCCATCGCGCGTATGCGCTGCTCTACGGCCGAGCACCAGCACCGCTCGAAGTACAGACAGGGGTGCAATTCCTCGAGACTGCCTCGACCAGCGGTGAGGGCGAAGTTTGGAAGCAGTACTGCCAGGTATTGCTGAGCGCAAATGAGTTTATGTTCATTCGATAACGGAGCCGACGGTTACTCGACACGACCCATACCATTAAACGGTAGACGCCATGCTTCATCGGAATCCATTTCCACCGCTTTCGCGACGCGACGCTCTTCATCGAATCGGCGCAGGCTTCGGCACCTTAGGTCTTGCCAGCGTGTTGGGCGACACAGCCAGCGGGGCGTCGACTTCGCCGCTGGCTCCGAAGACACCGCATTTTGCTCCCAGAGCAAAGCACATTATTCAACTGTTCATGCCGGGTGGCCCGTCGCAAGTCGATACGTTTGACTATAAGCCGATGATTGCGAAGCACGCGGGGCAACGGCCAAAAATGGTCGATCGCAAGTCGTTGCGAAATACGAAGAATGGTTTGATGCCGTCGCCGTTTGGTTTTCGCCAGTATGGTCAGTGTGGCAAATGGGTCAGCGACATCTTTCCGCACACCGCGCAGTGTGTCGACGACATCTGTTTCATTCACTCGATGCACACCGACATTCCGGAACACGCGGGTGCGATCATGATGTTCAACCTCGGCCATCTGCAGCCCAGCCGACCGAGTTTGGGGTCATGGTTGTGTTATGGTTTAGGGAGTGAGAACCAGGAGCTTCCCGGGTTTGTCGCGATGAGTCCGCGTGCTCAACCTCGAGGCAAGGCGGCCAATTGGGGCAACGCTTTCTTGCCAGGCGCGTACGCCGGCACGTATGCCAACATCGCGAGCATGAAGCCTGATCAAATTCTACGTGATCTAAAGCACCCATCGCTTCCTCGCAGCCAACAGAGACAGCAGGCGGACCTCTTAGCGCATCTCAATCGTATTGACTTGCAGCGTCAGCAACGTGACCAGCAACTGGAGTCGAGCATTCAAGCGATGGAGATGGCATTTCGAATGCAGTTCGCCGTGCCGGAAGCATTCGACACGGCCAGCGAATCAAAAGCCACATTGGAGATGTACGGTGAGAGTGAGTTTGCGAAAGGTTGTCTACTGGCGAGACGATTGGTCGAACGTGGTGTGCGCATGGTTCAGTTGTCGCACTCGATCAACGGTTATGACATCACTTGGGACACAGGGCACGGAGACATTCCTCACCATCGCGAATTAGCGCACAAGTGTGATCAGGGGATTGCGGCATTGATTCGCGACCTGAAACAACGTGGCTTGCTGGACGACACACTCGTGATCTGGGGCGGCGAGTTCGGTCGGGCGCCGACTTCGGAGGGCCAAAAGGGCCGCGATCACGATCACTACGGATTCACAGTCTGGATGGCCGGTGGTGGAGTCAAGCCGGGATTTAGTTATGGAGCGACGGATGAGTTTGGATGTTCGGCGGTCAAAGATCGCGTCCATGTCCATGATTTGCATGCCACAATCCTGCATCTCATGGGGCTCGACCACGAACAGCTCACCTATCGGTATTCCGGTCGTGACTTCCGCCTGACCGACGTTCATGGCAGAGTCATACACGAAATATTCGCCTGACAACATCCTCCTGGGAAATGAAATGCGGTAAGGTGCCCTCGCCCCACATCCGCCAGGATTTAGGGGAGTGGGTGAGGGGGACTTAACTCAACATGAAACACCGATCATGAACTTCAAAACCTTAGCCATTCTGTTATTCACCGCCGCGCCCTTACCTGCCGAAGAAGTGGCGAACAATTGGCATCAGTGGCGTGGTCCGGAAGCCAACGGAGTATCCCGAACTGCTAAGCCACCGGTTCGTTGGAGCGAAGACGAGAATGTGAAATGGAAGGTCGCGATCGAAGGTGACGGTAGTTCGACACCCATCATCTGGGGCAATAAGGTCTTTCTTTTAACCGCCATTAACACGGGCATTGTCGATCCTGACTTGCCTAAGCCCGAGGACCAACCGGAGCGGGTGTTTGGCATCAAGTATCCCAATACGCTCTACCGTTTCGTCGTGTTGTGCTTGGACCGAGACACCGGCAAGCAGGTCTGGCGTCAAGCCGCAACCGAACGGATCCCGCACGAGGGTCATCACGGGGACAACGATTTTGCCTCAGCCTCACCGACAACCGACGGTCGCCGCTTGTATTGTTGGTTCGGCTCACAGGGTCTCTTTTGTTACGACTTACAAGGCAAGAAGCTTTGGGAGCGTGATCTCGGGAAGGCTTACGTCGGTGCGAGTCTTGGTGAAGGCTGTTCGCCGGTTGTCCACGACGGCAAGTTGGTTATCGTACGTGATCATGCGCGTCAGTCGACAATTCACGTGCTGGATGCGAGCACCGGCGCGACGCTATGGGAACAGAATCGTGACGAACCGAACGCGTGGGCCACGCCGCGAGTGCTAGAGCACAGTGGTCGTACTCAGGTCATCACGGCGGCGTCGAACTTTGTTCGCAGCTATGATCTGCATACCGGCGAGATTATCTGGCAATGCAGCGGGTTAACCAGCAATGTGATTCCGTGCCCCGTGGTTCAAGGTGACGTGGTGTATTGCATGAGTGGCTATCAGGGCCATTCACTATTGGCTCTTCGCATGACTGAAACGGGTGACATTAGCGATACAGATGCGGTCCTTTGGAGTCGCAACCAAGGGACGCCTTACACGCCCTCGCCGTTGCTTTACGACGGCATGCTGTACTTCAACCAATCGCATCAAGCGATCTTGACGTGTCTTGAGGCGCAGACCGGCGATGCGATCATTCCGCGAACGCGACTCAATGGTATCTCCAAGATTTATGCTTCGCCTGCTGGCGCGGATGATCGTGTGTATTTGACGGGGCGGAACGGAACAACACTGGTATTCTCGCGGACGGACGACTTGAATGTACTTGCGGAAAACTCCGTCGATGATCAGGTCGATTCGTCGCCCGCGTTAGTCGGTCGGCAACTTTTCCTGCGCGGAAGCAAGTTTCTGTACTGCATCGAGGAGTAACTCGCTCGACGGCTCAACCTGCCCGAACCGCTGATTGAAACTGGCTAGAAACCAGATTGCGAAGCTCTAAGCAACATATCCAACACAGCCCAAACTCCAGCGGACCCGCTGAGCCAGGCGATACCAGGAGCACTGTACCAAGCGGCGTAGGCTCCTTCGTCGATCTGCTTGATCAACTCGATCTCGTCGTCGATCAGATCACATTCGTTCTTAGTTGCGACGACCGATGACACTTCCGGTGCGGTGGCAATTGCCGTGCTGCGCCGTTGTTTCGACAGCTTCACGGCTTTCGACCAGGGATCGTCGTCGGTCGGCACAACCTGACCTTGATCGTCGTGAGGGAGTTCGACAAAACGTTTTTCCCGATTCAGCTCTCGGATTGCCGTCTGTCGCGCGGAATGAGCGCGTTTGCGAATGAGATACGACCAAATCAGCAAGGAGCCACCCGCGAGGACTCCAGCGGCGAGTGAAAGGGTGAACATGGGCGAGTAGTCCATGCGAGGGTGATACGGTATCGACAGTAGCACCACGATGGTGACGACCCAACCAATGTCCCTGCTCAGGATGCGCGTTCTCAAACCGATGTAGCCTATCGCTTTGTATGGCAGAAGTGGCTCGTCGATTTCGAGATGGTTTGCAATCGCCGAGATGGCTCTCCTGCAGTCTTCGAATCGGACGATCACCGACACGGTGACAAGTATTGCTAATGTGATGGCGACAAGATGTGTCCACTCAGCAATCCACCGAATTGTGCCGCCACGAATGAAGTGCGAGGTGAAGTCGGTATGGTGTGACGCGTTGTAGATACCGTGAGCAATGATGCAGATCAAGAACGTGATGACGCCACTGATAAGAATCCACCTCCACTTCGGTATTTTGGGGATCCATGCTAACGGTGGTTTGCCTTCGTCGGGATGCCGTTCGAGCAGTAACTTGATTTCGTCCTGGTCGTGCTTCTCTTTGAATATATCGAGATCTTCCGTTGAGTCTTTACGCAGCAGTCTTGGCACCAAGTACGACAAAGCGACGAGGATTGCAGCCCAACGCAAGAAAATCGTCGGCCACATGCTAACGGCGAAGATGAAGTTGAACGGCTCAGTTGCATTGCCGTTCCTTGAAACATAGTCACTTAGCCAAAGGACTAGGAGCGTCACGATTAAACTCAAGGTGGTAATCAGCATCGCGGTCCAGAAAACGGGAGAACGCAAGGCCATTTGAACGACACCCGGTACGTTCTTGCGCCAATTCACAACGACGCGTAGGATTGCCTCGTCCAGCTTGAGACGCGTTGTGGATACCTCAACAATCCGTTTACCAAAGGACGAGTCTGCGATCCAAGTCAGCAAGGGGCGCAGCGAGGATGCACACCTGGAGGCGACGAGCGCAACGTTAGCCGGTATGGATCGAATCGTCGATGCAATGACTCCAATCAGGATCGACAGAGAGAGAAGTGCGAGCCTCGAAATCCATTTGTCAATGTCGCGATCAGCGGTATTGGGTTGAATTGCCGACTGGCTAAACTCGAACGGTCCGTGCCTACCGATCTCGAAGACTCGCGGCTTGAATACACCGTTTGGTCCCCAAAGCGTGTTGGTTTCGACGCCGTGTTCAGTGAGTCGTTCGTCTTCGACAGCCAACCTGACGGCGAGAAACGTGCTTGTCTGATAGCTATCGCGGAATGGCGGTGTCGTCTCTTGAAGGGGTGGCAGTGTGGGGTCGTCGTCGTCGGTCTTGAGTGTCAGGTCAAAGTGAGAAGCGACGATGACATTTCGCGTGCTGGCATATTCGGTTGGATGCCAGAGCTGAGCATCGAGATCGGTCGTAAAGAAGACGGCACGTGGGAACTCGGACCTCAGCGCGCGAAGAATCAGCAGCTTGTCATACATGTCGGTGCCGACGATTCCGATCGCGTTGACGTTATGTCCGGCATGGTTTTCGATTTCTTTGACAGTGTTCCGTAGCCGGAGGAGATAATCGAACTGCGAATGACCAGCGGGCCGATGCAGCTGATTCACATCGACCTGTTGTCGGGTGAGCGCATCGCTTTCCAATCGGTACTCGTTCGTTTGAGTGGAACTGCGTGCTGGTGTTGTGAGCTGACGATCGGTTTGTCCATCGATGCCGCGAAGATACTTGATGACGTGGAAGTGTCGCTCTTCGTCAGTGTGGCTATGCGACTGGTCAGCTGCGTGGTGCTGGTGACTGTTGTTCTGCGTGTCTTTGGTATCATCATCAAGCGACTGTCGGAAGTGATTGACGATGTCACGACCGTAGGAGGTATCGGATTCTGTGATCAGGACAAGTTCACGGCCATGTTTGGCAGATGAATCGGTTGGCCACGCTGCGCGCAGCTGGAGTTCCCGTTTTAGTGCTTTGACGAGGTCGGCATCGTATCCGACGACTCGGATGAATCTCTGTGGAAGTTCAGGTGTCTCTTTGTGCTTGGTTTCGAATTTGGCGATGTCGTCGTGAGTCTGCGTGTTCTGATGTTGCTGTGCACCGATTGTTGCGCGTGGAGAGTAGATGCGCATCCTGAGTTGCTTCTTTTGTGCCTCATTGGCGATTTGTATCAGCGTATCCGATGACGCCGGTCCGATGACACGGACGTGAAATGGTTTTGTGTCATCCTTGGTCCTTTCCTCAGTCGGCACTGGAAATCCGGTCGTTTGTTGGATGATGTTCTCAAGCGCGGCCAGGGGCTGTTTGCCGAGTTGCGTTTCGTTGATCCACAGGACGAGTACCTGGTAGGCGTTTTTCGAATCGCTCTCGTCGACCTTCTTAAGCAGCGTATCCTTGCGGTAGAGCTTCACGGGGATCACGAACTCGACAGCACGATCGTGTCCAGGCGTTGCCTCGACTTTGACTTTGTCGAGGACCATATAGCTGAGTCGAGTTGGATAGGACAATGCGTAACCGGCTTCTGAGAGCGCGGACGTGACAGCGTAGCGCGTGCGCATCCGCTGCTCTTTATCTTCTGCATACGGACTTCCCGGTACGAGGACGGGGAGGACGATCGTATCGTATCCTTCAACCTCGATTGTGGACTTCAGGACGGCGGTAGGCGAGTTGGTGTCGGGCGATGGAGGTTGCGTCTGTTGTGTTACATGCCCGAAAGTCACAGCGAGAGGATCTTCCCAGATGCGGGAGTGGATGGCATGGATACCGGTTCGTGAGACGGGAGGTGGAACTTGGCTAACGTGTTGTGGGCGAGCGGAATCGAGTTCACGATCCTGCACCCAGAAGGCGTACAGACCGATGAGCACGAGCAACAGACTTGGCCCGGCGACGCCACCCACGAGCGATCGTCTTTCGTTCATCGTTGCCTCGAAAGAGTTGCGAGATTCGAGTCAAATCAACGACGGCTTGTCGAAGCCGATGAGGAGAATCTTTAATCGCCAATCTCGGCCGGCGCTAGCTCAGCTTGAGGATCTGGCAGCCGTCTGATGGGTAATCACCAGGGACGCGGAATTGCGGACAGAAAATCTACGCCAAACGCTTGAATGGCGGCAGTCTGGCCCAATCCGAGCCGGTTTGGTAGACTCGTGGGCTACTGGTTGGAGTACCAGTTTGGTGCTCGCCGCCCGAGCGTAACTATTGTGACGCCAACACCTTGCACCCCTAGCTCAATTGGATAGAGCATCGGTCTACGGAACCGAAGGTTAGAGGTTCGAATCCTCTGGGGTGTACTAGACTTACGACGATTCACTCGTCCACGTCAGAGAAGTTTGTCAGAGAAATGCCCCGGCGACGGCTGTACTAGAGCCGCCGCCGAGGTCCGCGAGCCTTTCGGCCCGTTCCTGGTTGTTTCTTTAACCTCAACCGGGAGGTTCGCGATGCCTCATTACCCCAAGCCCTTCTTTCGTAAGTCACGCCGTCTCTGGTACGTCCAGTTGGACGGTAAGCAGGTCAATCTGGGCGCCGATCGAGATGCCGCCTTTCAGCGCTATTACGAGCTGATGGCCCAGCCAAAGCCAAAACGCTCGGTGCCGACGGATTCGTTCGCTGAGATCTGTGATCGCTTCCTCGAGTGGGTCCAGCGAAACCGTTCGGCCGATACGTACGAG
>CAJHYQ010000731.1_pt1 | contig 35988 bp, 20 predicted proteins | sample 9198721 | NCBI WGS metagenome assembly CAJHYQ01 (sample SAMEA7708357, study PRJEB35096) | sediment metagenome | biome: marine neritic benthic zone biome [ENVO:01000025]; feature: sediment [ENVO:00002007]; material: shallow marine sediment [ENVO:03000034] sea grass bed [ENVO_01000059] ... | reverse complement strand
GCGTACGTGGTTCCAGTTCGGCAAACTTCCGCAAGCAATCGCTCACTGTCGAAGCCTGGGGCGAGAAGGATGATGATGCGAATATTCGGCCTCTGGGAATGCCTTCGGAATCCGACTGGGTGTTGTACGCTCCGAGTCCTGAGTTCGACCGCACGCTCCTGCACAACTCATTTATCTTCGAACTGAGTCAACAGATCGGGCGCTATGCGGTTCGCTTTCGTTTTGTCGAGGTGTTTTTGAATACGAACGGTGGTGCATTGTCGATGGATGATCACGCTGGCGTGTACCTGTGGATGGAAAAAGTCAAGCGTGACGAAGACCGAGTCGATGTCGAGGAATTGTCTGCCGATGGTCGCGAGGGTGGGTGGCTTCTGCAGAGTAATCGCATGCAGCCAGTGCCAGTTGGCGGCACAGAACATCCGCCCAGTTTTCACACCAAGGGCCCCAACCGGCGACAACAGGGGCCATACGGGCGCACTTTTACCGGCGGCAGTGATCGCGGAGGCGACGATGTACCGACGGGCTACAACACGTTTCTCAATTTCGAGTCGCCCCGAGGCGAAGAGATCAACTCGACACAAATCAATTCGATCGTCTCGTGGTTTGATGCAATGGAAGATGCACTTTACGGCCCCGAGTTTACCGATCCTGAGCACGGGTATCGCGCATACATCGATGTTGGCAGCTTTATCGATCACGCTTTGTTGACGAATCTGGCATTGAGCTTTGATGCGTTGCAGCTTAGCACCTACATGTTCCGTCGATCGGAGAATCACAAGTTGGAACTGGGGCCGATCTGGGATTTCGACCGAGCGTATGGGGCGGATTCGCGTGCTGCTGATCCGACTGTCAATCTTACGTATACACAGCGTTTCCTTTGGATGCCACGACTTTTCGAAGATCCGGATTTCGCTCAGGCGTATCAAGATCGATGGCAGGAATTGCGCGCTGGGCCTTTTTCGACCGCCAACATCCACGCCATTATCGATCGCCAAGCGGCAGAGATCACCGACGAGGTGGCCGAGGCAAACGGAACACGCAATTGGCAGAGTAAGTTGCAGGCGATGAAAGAATGGTTGGCGGCAAGGGCGGAGGCAATCGACCAGCTCTATCTCAGCAAACCTCAGTTCAACCCCGAGTTTGCGTTGCCCGGGGCACAAGCAGATCTCATAGCACCCACGGCTTCGGTTTACTACACCACCGATGGATCTGATCCAAGAGGGCCCGGCGGACAGGCGGCGCCCGACGCGATCCAAGTGACAGGTGGTGTCGATCGTGCCGTGACACTTGTTGCCGCTGACGCACCTGCATCGGCAATCGTACCTGATGAGTCGTTTCACAGTGTGCACGGGCTAGGGTGGACGGGGGACGATCCAAGCTTTGACGATTCCATCGCGGCTGGCTGGAAGCAAGGAACGATGGGGATTGGCTATGACGACGCGGACACGTATCAGCCGTTGCTTGGCTTGGATTTGTCGAGCGAAATGGCTGATGTGAACGGTTCGTTTTATTCACGCGTGGAATTCGATGCAGATAATCGTGCCGCGAATCTTGACTTCCTCAAGCTCAGGATGCGGTATGACGATGGATTCATTGCTTATCTGAATGGCGTTGAGGTCGCGCGTGAGAATGCTCCGTCCGATGCGACTTGGAACTCAACAGCGAGTCGATCGCACCGCGATTCCCAAGCTCAAGAATTCGAAGACTTCGACATCTCGGCAAATGCCGATCTGCTCCGACCAGGAAAGAACGTGCTGGCAATTCATGGAATGAATCGCCGAGCGAGTGACGCTGACTTGTTGATTCAAGCCGAGCTATTGGCCGGCGAATACGCGCGAACGGCTATCGAAATCAACGTCGCAGATCGATTGGTTGCCCGATCGTTCGACAACGGAGTCTGGAGCGGTCCGACGGTGTTGGGAGTAGCTCGACCAGGCGACGCGAATGGCGACGGCCTGTTTAACTCGTCCGACCTCGTGCTTGTTTTTCGTGCCGGAGAGTATGAAGACGACCTTGAAGACAATTCGGCGTTTGCCGAGGGTGATTGGGATGGCGATGGTGACTTCACCACCACCGATCTGGTTGTCGCCTTTCGGGAAGGTGACTATGCAGCTGCAGCAACTGCTGCATCCAATAGCCACCGCGCGACGCGACTGCCAAGTACCGAGGACTTGGAGTTGGTGGAGGAGGCCTTTAAGGGGGCTGTGGCATTCGGAGGGGCGCCCGTTGAGCGTCGCATCGCGCTTCGTCCACAGCCACTTGGATTACATGACGTTGACTCCATTTTTGCGCGGCACCGTCAGTTCCTCAACGACCGTCTTCGCGAACCGATCTCTGAATTGGTCCTGGAGGCAGTCTGTCCGGACACCGCCTGCAATGACGCGAAGGGGCTTGGTTGGGATCTCGGCGAATCAATCTGACGAAGGTAACTAGTGACGAAGTGATCAACGACGAGCAATTACGCCGGTATCGCGCGGATGGCTTCTTAGCGATTCCACAATTTGTTGTGGGAGATGAGCTGACGAACCTGGTTGCGCACGTGGAACGCTTTATTAATGCGATCGTTCCGGCAATGCCATCGGAGCAGGTTTTCTATGAAGATAAGTCTGACCTTGGCACGCTGAAACAGATCCAGCACATGGGCGATCATGATGAATGGTTCAATGAGTTGTTTACGGCCAGCCGCATTCGCAACATCGCAGAGGCTGTCGTAGGCAGTCCCGTCGTGCCGAAGAACATGCAGTACTTCAACAAGCCTCCGCTTTGTGGACGGCCGACCCCACCGCACCAAGATGGCCATTACTTTATGCTGGATCCATGCGAGGCGGTCACGATATGGCTTGCGCTTGACGATGTAGACGAGGACAATGGTTGCGTGCGTTACGTCCGTGGCTCGCATCGACACGGTCTGCGTCCACACGGTCGAACGGAGACCTTAGGTTTCAGCCAAGGGATCACCGACTATCCAACCTCTCACGACTCGGACCAAGAAGTAGCGGTTTCGGGCCGATCTGGCGATCTTTTGGTCCATCATGCGATGACGATCCATCGAGCCGATGGCAATCATTCCAGCACGCGAACGCGACGAGCCCTGGGATTCATTTACTACAGCGAGAATGCACGCGAGGATATGGACGCGCAAGCGGCATACCAACGCAAACTCGCCGAAGAATTGAAAGCAGCAGGCAAAATTTGAGTCTCTGACCTGACATCGTGACGTGATGTTATATTGTGCTTTCCAACTTCCAATCTCGGTTCAGCTTGAGGAATGTGAAGATGCCCCTTCGCTTGATGCCCTCCTCCATATTGTTCACCTACCTTGCAATAGCAGGGTGCGGGTTGCCGAGTTGCCTATTCGCGGCGGAAGCGCCAGGCGAAGGATCACTTACGCCGTTTCTCGGCGAGCCTCGGTTGGAGATGCAACAAGTGTTTTCGGGCGACCGGTTTCCCAACGTGGTTGTGGCCACCGATGGTTCGGTGCTGGCGTTCTGGAACGGAGTGAAGGTCCGCCGCAGCGAGGACGGCGGAAAAACTTGGGGTGCGGAGATTTTGGTCGGCAAAGGGTTCATGGGCGGCGGCGTGACTGTCGACGAGAAGGGTGGCGATGTGTTCTGCTTTGTCGAGCAGCGACATCCGCCGGCCGGTATTTCGATCTACCGCAGCGCGGATCACGGTAAGACCTGGCAGGTTCAGCCGACGGTCATTCGGCCGGACGGGAATGGCAATCAGCCGTCGATGCATATGAATGAGCATGGCATCACGCTCCAACGCGGACCACTGGCCGGGCGACTGTTGCGACCGACCCGATGGTATGCCGGTCAGAACGATCGGTCGCGCTGGCCCCAGCACTATACAAACGCGATCTTCAGCGACGATGGCGGCAAGACGTGGCAGACAAGCAATCCATTTCCAGCCAAGGGCACGGGCGAGGCAACGTTGGCGGAGTTGTCCGATGGACGCATCTATTACAATTCGCGGCGACACTGGGCGCCAGACGGAGTTAATCCCCGACGACGATGGATTGCCTACAGCGACGACGGCGGCAAGACATGGTCCGATTTGTCGATCTGTGAAGTGCTTCCTGATGGCGATACGAATCGTGACTACGGTTTGATGGCTGGGCTCGTTCGGCTGCCTGTGGCTGAGCGTGATATCCTTGTATTTAGCAACATCGATAGTCCTGAAGGGCGTCACCATGGTACGGTTTGGGCCAGCTTTGATGGCGGACGAACCTGGCCGATTAAACGTCTGGTGTTTGATGGGGCGTTTGCCTACTCGTCGCTTGATGCCGGTCGACACGGGACGCCGAGCGAGGGTTGGATCTATCTGCATTTCGAAGGGGGGCCTGACGGCGGCGCGACGATGGCTCGGTTCAATCTCAGCTGGTTGTTGAAGGGCAAATCGACTGGCGACGGTACCGTTCCCGACTGGTTGCGATGAACAGTAAATGACGATTCTGTTTTTGCACGGCTGGACAAGCGTTCCAGGTGGTACGAAGCCAGCTTATCTTCAAGCTCACGGCCACCGTGTTTTGAATCCCGCACTTCCGGACGACGATTTTGATGCCTCCGTCCACCTTGCCGATGCCGAATTCCGCGCGCATCATCCTGATGTGATCGTCGGATCCTCTCGCGGCGGAGCGGTGGCTATGAATATGAATAGTGAGAACTGTCCGCTTGTCCTCATGTGCCCGGCCTGGAAGAAATGGGGAACGTCTGATTCGGCTAAAGCCAACACGGTGATCCTTCACAGTCGATCGGACGAGATCATTCCATTCGCCGACTCGGTGGAACTCGTTGCCAACAGCAACCTGCCACTCACAGCCTTGATTGAGGTTGGCAGCGACCACCGGCTGGCCGACGAAGCTCCGTTGTCGAAGATGCTCGCATTGTGCGAAATGCTTGTCGGCCGTTAATGGCCACATCTTTGCGACATCATTCGCAACAACCGCCGGGACTGAAGTTGACCGAGCGAGCGGAAGTTGTTCAGCTGTGCGATGTGGATCAGCCGATGTGATGTTGGTTTCGTGACCTTGGCCTTGATATCGATGGACCTTTGATCATGACGGATCGTGAGACGCCACGGGAGCGAGGGTTGCTCGGATCCGTGCTGGCTTTTCTGCGAAGATTGCTCTTCATCCTGGTGGCATGTCGTTTCGCGATCGTCGGCGCTGTTCTGCTTGTCGCCTTGGGACCGGTCTCGCTTTGGGTTGCCCCGTCACTTCTCCAGAACGGTTTGCTCGTTGATGGCCAAGAACAAGTCGCGATCGCCAGCTTTGCGGTGTTTGCCACCTCCGCAGTCTTGGTCCTTCAAATCCGGGTTACTTGGCTGAACCTTCCCGATCGAATTGGAGATTGGTCAATTGCCAGTGGGTTCGGCTTAACACTCAACCGAGGTCTTGCAGACTACCTTGCAGCCTCCAGAGCGCGGCGCGGTGGCTGGGCTTGGTGGACCTGGTTGCTTTGGTTGCTGATCTCGTTGCCGCTGTTGGCCGCCTCGTTCGGATCGAGCATCGTCGAAAACGACCTCAATCATCAAATGGTTGCCGGCACGGCGGCGGTTGGCCTTATTCTCTGCTTGTCGATCCTCTATCTCGCGACGTGGTTAAAGAGTGTGTTGTTGCCTGGTTCGATACCTGCAAGAGGTTTCTTTCCATTCGAGTCGGTTATTTACGGTGCGCAGACAGAGTTGACGCCCGAATCGATTGCGAATCTGCCAAAAGGCCCGAGTGTCTTGGCCGCCAAGCTGATTCGCGGACCGGGCTATACGTTTGCGGATGATCATGGGGTCCATCGACCAACGCCCGGTCATTGGGAGTTGTCAATCGTACTACTCCTTTTTCTGTTGGTGTTTCTATCTCTGGCTTTGGTCAACACACCCAATGAAGAGACGCAGATGGTCCCGATCGTCGCGTACGTCTGCCTTATCTCGGCGATTTCGACAGCCGGGCTAAGCGGTATTTCATTTTGGCTCGATCGTTATCGGATTCCTACAACCGCTGTTTGTATTGTGATCTCGATCGTTGTCTTTCAATCGCCGTTCTCTCGAGACTATGTTTTCTTTGTCGACAACAGTCAAAGGCAGGGGGCAACTGTGACTCCGTCGCCGAGATTGACGGAAGTCATTGCCGAGCGCGAGATCCCAGCCGCAAGCACGGGCGATTTCGAAGGGCAGCGGACGTTGATCGTCGTTACTGCACCCGGTGGCGGCATTCATGCAGCTGCCTGGTCGGCGGAGGTTCTGACGCGGCTGCATGCGCGATTTCCCAACAGATTCTGGGAATCACTCGGAGTGGTCAGTGCTGTATCTGGTGGGAGTGTCGGATCAATGATTTACCTGGCGCGTATGGAGGATGTTCACAACTCGGACTTGGAACAAGCTCTGTACGATGTGCGATCGCGCGCGCAACGCTCGAGCCTGGAGGCTGTCTTTCTTGGTGCGACCTACCACGACTTTCTGAATTTGGGGCGCGTGCTGGACTTGGGAATTGACGATCGAGGCACGGAAGTCGAGAAGTTTTGGAACCGTCACTTGCCGAAGGCTGCTGACACGCTTGCAGCTTGGGGCGAGCGATCAAGTTCTGGCCGATTACCCATCGCGATCTTTCATGCGATCGAGGCCAAGTCCGGTCGTCGGATCCTCATGTCGCCCGTTGTTATCGATCCATCACGCAGACTTCTCGGGATGACCGAGCCACTGGAATTCCGTGCCTTGGCGGATGGAGCGTACGATATGCCCGTGAGTCGGGCGGTGCGACTGTCGGCGACCTTTCCCTATATCACTCCACTTTCGAGACCCGAATTAGCACCCCAACCACAAAGCGGCGAAGATGCCGTGTTGCCGACCGTTGTAACGCGAGTTGGCGATGGCGGGTATGCAGATAACGAAGGAATTGTGACGGCCGTTGAAGTAATTAAGGCCCTCATCGACGGATTTGGTGAGAAGTCCAGCGCCGAACGGAGCTTTGATCGTATTCTGTTGATTCGCATCCAAGCTAGTCCTGAGGTGGAGAGAGCTTTTCCGCAACGCGGTACATTTGAACCATGGACCTACGCTTTTCTCGGCCCGTTGTTGACACTGGGTAATGTGCGCGCATCATCTCAAGCGGAACGAGGTGAAGTTGAAATCGATCTGCTCGAATCGCATTCTTTGGCCCAGCAAGAAGCTTATCTTGCCGTTCAGGAATTGCTCAAACAGATCGGTTCAGGTCCCACGGCCAGCGAGTCTGCGGACACCAGCCCACGCCGAGCCAATCTGGTAAGAATTCCGCAGCCGGAGCGTGAGTACGCCAAAGTCGACCCGCGTGCGCAGCGGCAATTTGTGCAACGATTGGAGCGAGTTGCGATGAAGCAGGCAGATGTTGATGAGGCGAGAGCCTTTGATTTCAGTACGAAGTATCGGGCGATGCAGCAGATTGCTGACGAAGGTCCACCAGCGGCGTTGTCTCCCGATCGCGCGGAAACCATAGATGAGATGGCGAGTCCGATCCAATTGCGTGTAGTGACGCTGGGCTTCCGCAATTCTTCCGACAGCGATGTTGCCCAGTCGCCGCCACTAAATTGGAAGCTAAGTCGTACCCAGCAACGAGCGTACCAGGCATCTTGGGACGCCATCGTCAGCGAATTCGACACCCATGGATTGGAAAGCCCGTTGGGAATGATTGAGGAATGGCTTGGGCGGTAGGATAAAGTTCCAACGTGACAGCGGCAGCTCAACGAAGTCCTAGTCCCAACTCTTCGCGGCAGTAACGAATGCTCTTTTCTAAATCCGCACGCTGGAACGCCTGATTCGCCTTCGCTTGATCGGCTCCGATAGGTGGACTCCAAGGCTCACGTGCCTTTCCCTGACCAGCCCAGGCCAGGAATCGATCGAATCCCTCGGGCTTGCCATTCGGCCAGGACTTCCAAAACTCATCGGTTTCGGTGGCAAATTCTCGCGGTCTTCCCGAGATCGTTTCGATATTCACTGGTGCATTTGGGCAAACTTCTGCGAATCGCGCGAAGTACTTTTTCCAATCGACATCTCCGCTCCCCATCGCGACCCATTGAGTTTTCACGCCATTGGGTGTCTGCCACACGGCCGTGTCTCGCAGGCTCGAAGTGAGGACGTACTTGCCAAGATTGTCGAGGTTCTGCAAGGGATCTTCCAACGTCCAGACGGCGTTTCCTGCATCGATGTTCGCGCCGACAAAATCGGTTCCTGCCTCTTCGATCAGACGGACCAATTCCAGCGAATGCATATCGCCCGCATGATTTTCGACGGCGACCTTAACACCGGCGTCGTTGGCTCGGGTACGTGCGGCCTTGAGAACTTTGACTGTGTCTTTGATTCGCGCGTTGATTCCGCCATTGGTCAGACGATCCTTGTGTGATCCGAGGATCACGCGATACACGGGCGATCCAAGCGCCCGCGCCATGCGAATACCGAGCGCAAGATGTTCGTCTGCCGAGCCCCACGTATCGCGGAATGTGACGGAGGTCGGACAGATGCTCCATCCCCCTAAATAGATCGCGACGCCCTTATCAGTCGCTTCTTGCCTGAGCGTGGTAAGATGGGCTTCGTCGTGACTTTCGAACGCGTGAAGGTCCGTGATGAAAAGCGAATCACACTTGAGTTGGGCGGTATAGTCGATCAGCTCACTCGCTTTCCACCCCATAGCTCGTACTGCAAAGTTGTCGATGCCGAGTTGAAGGCGTCGCTGATCAGCTACATTCGCGAAGGCTGGCCCTTTTAACGTGGCGCCGAGACCAATCGCCAGAACACCTCGAGTGAAATGTCGACGTGTGACGTGAAGCGAATTGGTGTTCCTGTCGATCATGACAGCACCTCGTTATCCTTTCTAGTTCTTCGGCGAACGGTTGCGCTAAAGGCCAGCGCAACGGCGCTATGCCAGGAGTTCGTGGAGTACGTTGCCGTGCACGTCCGTTAACCGATGGTCACGCCCTTGGAATCGGTAAGTTAGTCTTCGGTGATCCATCCCCAGCAGGTGTAGCATCGTGGCGTGTAGATCGTGTACCTGAACAGGATTTGCCACGACGTTGTAGGAGAAATCGTCCGTCTCTCCCCAACTTACACCAGGCTTGATGCCGCCACCGGCCATCCAGATCGTGAAGCAACGCGGATGGTGATCGCGACCGTAATTGCTTCGCGACAGTTTACCTTGGCAGTAGGCCGTGCGACCGAATTCACCGCCCCAGATCACGAGGGTTTCATCAAGGAGCCCGCGCTGCTTAAGATCTCTGATGAGCGCTGCAGAGGGTTGATCGGTGTCGCGGCATTGACCTCGAATCTGTTGAGGCAAGCCGCCATGTTGATCCCAACCCATGTGGAACAGCTGGACAAAACGCACACCACGTTCCGAGAGACGTCGTGCGAGTAGGCAATTCGATGCGTAGGCTCCGCGCTTCGCGACATTGGGACCGTACAGGTCGATGACGCTTTGTGGCTCATCGGAAAAGTCCAGCAGGTCTGGGATCGAAGCCTGCATACGAAAAGCCATCTCGTATTGCACGATTCTGGTTGCGATTTCTGGATCGCCAACAATGTCGTAGCGATTGCGATTCAGCGCAGCGACATCGTCCAACATGGCCCGTTTGATTTCTCGCGAGACTCCCGGTGGATCGTTCAAATACAGCACCGGATCCTCCCCGCCGCGTAGCTTAACTCCTTGGTGTGTCGTGGGAAGGAAACCACTTCCCCAGAGACGATCATAGAGCGGCTGTCCGGCCTTTCGTCCAGTTCCGCGGGACGTCATCGCGATGAATGCGGGAAGGTTGGCGTTTTCGGAACCTAATCCGTAGCTCGCCCAGGCACCAATGCTGGGTCGCCCAGCAATTTGCGAACCCGTTTGGAAGAAGGTAATCGCCGGATCGTGATTGATCGCTTGCGTGACCATGGTCTTCACGATGCACAGCTCGTCGGCAACGCCTGCTGTGTACGGGAGTAACTCGCTGATTGTCGCGCCACTCTTACCATGCTCCGCAAACTTGAACATCGACGGTGCGACAGGAAAGCGGGTCTGACCAGAGGTCATCGTGGTGATGCGTTGACCCATTCGCACGCTCGCCGGCAACTCCGTGTCGAACAGAGGCTCCATCTGCGGCTTGTGATCGAACAAATCCATCTGCGACGGGCCGCCACTTTGGAAGAGGTAGATGACTCGCTTGGCCTTTGGCGCGATGTGCGTTAGTGACGGTAGGGCTGACGCATATCCGTCTCGCGACAGCAGGGACCCGAGCGCGGCGACTCCCAAACCGAACGAGCTTTGCTGAAAGAAATGGCGTCGGGTCATCTGCGCGAGCGAGACCTGTGCTCGTTGCGATTCCGCTGCAGGTGTCATGCGCTGGACCCTCGCATCTATTCTCGTGTGATCGTTTCGTCGAGATTGAGAATTGAAAGTGCCACCATCGTGTAGGCCGCGTGTGTAGCGACATCAAGGCTCTCGTCTCGATCAGACTCGCCACAGTCTAGCAGCTCGTTCGCCAGCTGAGGGGCCGCGTTGTAGATTTGCAGATAGCGCGCGAGGGCTTTGCGAAGAACACCAAGCTCATCGGTTGTGGGAGGCCGCGTGACCGCAAGTCGCCAGCCGACGCGCAGTCCAGCATCCGCCTCGTCGCAATCATTAAGGTGATAGATCATACGTTGGGCAAGATGTCGAGCGGCCTCGATGAAAGTCACGTCGTTTTGCAAGGTAAGAGCCTGCAACGGAGTGTTCGTGCGATCCGAGCGGACACGGCACATTTCGCGACCCGTTCCATCAAAGATGGCCATGCGGGGCGGCGCCACGGTCCGCTTCCAGAAGGTATACAGTCCTCGACGGTAAAGACGACTCCCGTGATCTTGAACGTAAAAGTCGACGGTTGTTTTACCGGTGCCGAATGAGAGTTCTTTCCATAAGCCTGCGGGCTGATAAGGTTTGACCGAAGGGCCGCCCATGGTTTGGCACAGTATTCCGCTGATCGCCAAGGCCTGGTCCCGGATGGAGGGTGCGCTCAGCCGTAGGCGTGGGCCACGTGCCAGTAAGCGATTGTCTGGGTCAATCTGGCGGAGATGCTTCGACACGTGCGACGATTGTCGAAACGTTGCGCTAGTGACGATCAGTCGATGCAGTGCCTTCACGTCCCAATTGCTCCTGACCAACTCTGTCGCCAGCCATTCAAGCAGCGCCGGGTGTGACGGACGCTGACCACGAGTGCCAAAGTCTTCCGCTGTTTGGACCAACCCGATGCCAAAATGGTGTTGCCACATGCGGTTGACGGTGACGCGTGCCGTCAGCGGATTGTCAGAGCTCACTAACCATCCCGCGAGGGCGAGACGATCGGCCGGGGGTGGTCCGGTAAGCCCTCCAAGAAAGACCTGCGGAAGAGCCGGCGTTAACACTTCGCTGGTATCAGGTTGGTCGTACTCGCCTCGCTTCAGGAGATAGGTAGGTTTGCGCTCAGGCAACTCTTGCATCACCATGACAGGCGTCGTTGCCTGCGACTCGAGCCGTGTGATCTGTTCCTCCAACTCCGCTGACAATCCGCAGTCTGTCGACGAATGCTCGAGCCGTTCGAGCTGGCTCTTCACACGATTAAGCCGACGTTTGACGCGCTGATTAGGAATCTCGATGTGCGGCACCGCGAAGCCCTTGCGGCCATCGATACCTTTCTCCGGTACATTGTTGAAAAAGGCGTAGAGCTGGTAAAACTCTCGCTGTGAGATTGGATCGTATTTGTGTTCGTGACAGCGAGCACAACCGGCGGTAAGTCCCAGCCACACCGTCGCGGTTGTGTCGACTCGGTCAACGACGTATTCGACTTCGAATTCTGCATCCAGGCTGCCGCCTTCATCGTTGATCCGATGATTACGGTTGAAGCCCGTCGCAAGACGTTGCTCGATCGTTGCGTTCGGTAACAGATCACCGGCCAACTGCTCAATCGTGAATTGATCAAAAGGCATGTTGTTGTTCAACGCTCGAACGACCCAGTCTCGCCACGGCCACATGAACCGTTCCCAATCGGCTTGATATCCACTGGTGTCGGCGTATCGCGCCGCGTCGAGCCAACTGAAGGCCATGTGTTCGCCGTACCTGGGCGATTGCAGCAGACGATCGACAGCCCGCTCGTATGCGTCCGGGGATCGATCGGCAAGGAATAGGTCAACGTCGTGAGGTGTTGGAGGTAGTCCGGTGAGAGTCAATGCCGCTCGGCGAATCAGCGTGTATCGATCGGCTGCATCGGCCGGATTTAGCGATTCACGGTCCAACCGAGCCATCACGAAAGCATCGATCGCATTTCGTATCCACTGGGGGCGGCTGACCGGTGGCAGCTGTGGACGTTTGGGCGGTACGAAAGACCAATGCTCGCTCCAGGGCGCTCCTTGCTGAATCCAGCGCCGCAGTACGTCGATCTCGTTCTGCGTGAGTTGCGTTGCTGAGTCGGACGGAGGCATTTGCAGCGATTCGTCCGCGCTTGTGACTCGGACCAACAATTCACTGGCCGCAGGGTTCTGTCGATCAACGACGCGGTATCCCGCTCGATCCGCGAACAGGCCCTCGCTGATGTCGAATCGAAGCTCGGCCTCACGATCATCTTCATCCGGACCATGGCAATGCAGGCAATGGTTCGCCAAGATCGGGCGTACGTCCGAATCGAAATCGATCGTCTCGGCGCTGTGAACCGCCTGGGGGATGAAGTAAAAGCAGCATGCCAACAGCGATTGCAACCATACTCGTCCTGAGCCGAAGGATCGCATGATGGGAGGGCTTCCGTGAGGCATGTCGGTAGGGTGCGCTGGGCAAAACACCTCGGAAATCGCGAGCCTTCATTGTACTCGGAATCCGTTCCGAATGCGCCTTGGAGTTCGGCCTGTAACAATCACGATCAATTCACGGCGCATCCCAAATACGCAAGCAAATCTGCAATCTGCTCAATCGTCAGCGTATCCAGGAGTCGCTCGGGCATGGGTGAAAGATCCGATGCCTGAAACGACTCAATCTGCGACTTTCTAATCTCCACCGTGTCATGCAGCGATAGTGGGTCGGTGGCGACGCGTAGAATCGACTTTCGAAAGCCGTTGTAGACCACCTGCCCGGAGATGACCTTGCCGTCGTTCAGTGCGATGTTGTAGCTGCGATACTGTGATGAAATCGTCTGCGATGGTTCGACGATCTGCTGGACGATGTGTTCACGGCCGAATCGTGACGCGACCGTGGTTAGGTCAGGTCCGAAGGCCCGCCCTGTCGACCCGAATCGATGGCAGCGATCGCAGCTGGCCGTTGCAAAGACGTGCGCACCACGATCGGGATCGGCTGTCTCTTTTGGCAGGCCCTTCAATTGACGCATGATTTCCGCAACCGTCCATTTCGTAAGATAGGGCAACTGCTGCTGCGGAAGGCGGGTATCTGCCTTCACGACGAATAGCTCGCGATAGATGGGGCGATTGGTCTGGGCGACTTGTTCGATTGCCTTTTCGAACAACCTATCAAGACGATCATTCAATCCCTCGTCCGTAATGAAAAGCCTTGCACCGCCCAGCAGGCGAAAGAACTCGTGATGTCGGTCAGTATCCCAGCCTCGACGTGCGTCAGCCAAACAGACCAGGTAGTGAAAGTGATCAATTTGGTCCTTCTCATTGGCCAGGATTTCGAGTGTCCGCTCGACGACGATGGACGAGTCGTGATCTACCAGGAGCCTGCATAGTTCTCGATCAATTGTCCTGCGGCCAGTCGGAAAATGGGGCTCGAACAAATCGCATATTGCTCGCGACCGACTGTCGTTGTCCTCAACACTCTCATCAACCAGCGACTCGATGCGAATCGCGTATGGGAGATGCCACGTTTCGGCAAGTTGAAGCGAGTGCAGCTTGCGATGAACTTGTTGCAGTAGCCGTGGTGGCCCGACACGGGCTAGTGCAAGCAGAGCAGGTAACGCGGTGGCGGGTTTTTGCTCATTCCACACTCGATCTTGCCATTTCCCAATGGGCTGTTGTTCGAGCAGAATTCGAGCCGCGCTACGGACACCTCGATCGGGGTGAGATAAGCTGGTCCATGCTGCCGCGATCGCGTCGGAGCCGGGGCGGTCGAACAGAGTTTCCAGATCTCGTCGATGCCGCCGCATGCGCGCCGAGTAGTTCAACCGATCGATGATCTGCCGTGATTCGGTACGCGTTTTCGTTTTTTTAGCAACGTGGCGAATCCGATAAAGTCGAGACTTGGTGTCACGACCACCCGTAACAACGTACATCGACCCATCCGCAGCGAAGTCTAAGTCGCACACGCTAAACGGCCGCCCTCTAGCGAACACCTCGGCGTGCGCTGCATACGTTGACCCTTGTGGAACCAAATGAATGGCCAGGATTCGACCATAAGACCAATCGAGTGCGAATAACGCATTTCGGTAGGCAGGCGGAAAGTGACTCGCATAACCAAACTTGAGGGAGGTAGGCGAACCTCTGCCAATCTTCGCAATCGCGGGCATCATGTCGGGCAGATAGCCTGGCCAGGGATTTTCAGGATTTCGCCATCCATAATCAACGCCGGGCATCAAATGGACGATTCGCGTTGGTCGATACCACGGAAGTCCCGTGTGCCGCTCGGCGTCCGCGTCGTACGTGAATAGGTCGCCCGAATTGTTGATGGCGATTCCATACGGGTTTCGCAGCCCGCAGCAATAGACCTTCCATTGGCTGCCGGCGACGTCCGTCTGAATGACGTGCCCATCTTCCGGCTTGCCTTCGATAAACTCGTTCGTTGCGGGAACAAGGCTTGTAAACCGATCTGGAATTTGAACCGAGTCGCCGTGAATGACATAGACACGTCCGACCGAATCCTGCACCGCGTCGTGCCGGCCGTGGTCACCCGGACCACCGGCTGTTTCCTGCAATAAGGTCACACTTCCGAGTGGACGATTGCCACTTGGATTCAGCCGATAGAGTGCCTTGGATCGATTTGCGCTGGCGATCAGGCCTTGATCGGTTAACAGCAATCCTTGCACACCCTTGATGGTGTCGTTTAGCGTCTCGACGACGGGCTCCACCGATCGATCATCGGAAAGCGTTAATCGCAGAACGCCGACGTCCTCTCTGCCAAGCAGGATTCTGCCTTGGTCGTCCAATTCCATGCTGACCCAAGACCCGTGCTGGGGCTGCGCGCTGTAGAGCAATTCGATTTGGAAGCCATCGGCTAGTTGAAACGATGCAATTTCTTCCTCAGCCGATCCGGCCAGCGCTTCTTCCCATTGGTTGTATTCATCGAACACACTCACACTGGGCGAGCGGGTCAAATCCCACCAGGGCTCGTGAGTGATTTCGCCGAAGGAGCGGTGTTTTGGTCGACGCTCATGAAGACCTTCTGCTCCACCTTTTGATGATCGCACCACGAGAATCTGGCCGTTGTCGGTTGTCATCCGCAGTTCGTAGGCCAGTGCCGCCGGCCCGCTGACACTTTCCGCTGTAATCCGAATACGGTTCGCTCCGCTTTTCAACCAACTGGTCGTATCCAGCACGCGCAGGCTATTGGTCCCGTCCAAGCGAAACGCGAACTTCTGATTTATCTGTACCGTCGCGGTGCAGAAGTCCACAGCGCACTTTAGCTGAGCGCGTTTCGGCACGCTCGACAAGTCAAAACTCTGTTGAGTTTCAAAACCAGAGGTGCCGCGCTGGCCCCAGATCCAATGGGTCGAATCGGCACGGACACAATGGCCGCTGACCCCGAGTACGACGATGGCTGTTAGAAGCGTCCGATTGATCATTGGGAGCAGTTGCATGGCCCTCAATTGTAACGGCGGCTGGAACGTCTGCCTGTGAGCGCACTAGCGTTTTTACATGGGTTTGTTCGAAATCAGCCGATCGTGTATCGTGATCGCATGCAAGCTGGCCGAACGATCCTCGCGATAAACGCCATCTCGATCGCTATTGCGTATGTGGGCGGTACGAGCCTTTGTCATGCGCAATTGCCCTTCGCACTGAAGCGCGGCGACGTTGTCGCGTGTTTTGGTGGAGCGAACATGTTGCACCTCCAGCAAGAAGGCCACTTGGAAGCGATTTTGACCGACGCGTTTGCCCAGGCGCGTCCGAAGTTTCGCGATTTGTCGTGGGAGGCCGACACGGTATTCGACCAAGGCACGGTGATCGAACGGTGGCGACCGGACGGATTCGGTCAGCGAGACGAGCAATTGAAACGACTCGGTGTTACAGTCATCGTGGCCCAGTTTGGTCGACTCGAGTCGATGTCCGGCATCGAACGACTTGCCGAATTCACAAAGGCTTACGAACGCTTGATTGATGCGTTTCAAAAGCAGGCGCGACGGGTGGTGCTTGTCACACCAACGCCATTTGAGAAGCCACAGAATCCGCTGCTTCCCGATCTGACAAGACACAACGCGGCCCTCGAGGCCTATGTCCAGTCAACAGCTGAGATCGCCAAGCAACGCAACCTAGTGCTGATTGATCTGTTTCATGACACAGAACGCAGATTGACAAGCAACGGAATGCACATCAAGCCAGAATCGCAAGCATACGTCGCGCAGCGAATTGCACGGATGCTGGGCGTGAAGGTGCCCGACCTCGCCGATCTTGAGCCGCTGCGGCTGGCTGTCATTGAGAAACACCGATTGTGGTATGACTATTGGCGACCGGCCAATTGGAAGTTGCTTTATGGAGACGATTCTCGACGCCAATTCACACGCGGCGGTGAGAATTACATTCCGTTTCGTGAGGAGTGGAAAAAGCTGGTTCCTCTCATCGCTCAGGCCGAACGACGCATCTGGCAAATCGCCAACGGCGGAAACGATCCGGGAAACGCACGTCCGACACCAGAGATGCTGCACGGAGCGCCTAACGCCAACCTGAAGACCGAGCTGGCGTCGTTCAGCACGTCGGATGGCCTACGCGTGAACCTCTTCGCCTCCGAGAAGGAAGGGCTTACTTCTCCGCTTGCCATCAGATGGGATCCTGCGGGACGGATGTACGTCACGGTAACGACAACCTATCCACATGTGTTTCCGGGTGATCTGCCCAATGACAAGATCATCATGCTCGAGGACACCGACCGTGACGGTGTGGCCGACAAATCGACAGTGTTTGCCGATGGGCTAAATATTCCGACCGGTTTGGAATGGGGCGACGGCGGTCTCTACGTGGGGCAAAACACCGAGTTATTGTTCCTTAAAGACACCGATGGGGACAACGTGGCGGACCAACGTCAAGTTGTACTCGGCGGATTCGGTAACGGTGACTCGCATCAAACGATCAATTCTTTCGTTTGGAGTCCAGATGGTGAGCTCTACTTTGGTCAAGGTGATGGTTGCGAATCTCGTGTCGAGACTCCGTGGGGCGCGAGTAATCTGTTTCAAGCCGGCTTCTACCGCTTCCGACCACGGCGTCTGCAATTGCATCCGCTCCTGGATGATTTCATGGGGCCGGGTAATCCGTGGGGAGTTGCTTTCGACGCATGGGGACAGATCTTCAGCATCGATGGGGCTGGTGGTGTCACCTTTCTGTCACCTGGACAGATTCCAACGACCCATCGGTTGAATTTGCGGACCATCGGTGAACCCGGTGGCTATTGCGGCATCGGGTACGTTGAAAGCCGACACTTGCCCGAATCGATGCAGGGACATTTCGTCATCGGCGACTATAAAGGAAATCAGGTTAAGCGATTTGCCGTGCGTGCCGATGGAGCAGGATTCGACCTGGTTTGGAAGGAACCGATCATCCGATCTCGGCATCGTAACTTTCGTCCCGTGGACGTCAAAGTTGGACCTGATGGAGCGCTGTATGTTGTCGACTGGTACAATCCCGTCACGTGTCATCAGGACGACGCGTACCGCGATCCGACGCGCGACAAAGCACATGGCAGGATCTGGCGGCTGTCCTCGACAGCAGAAACAACGCGGCCGATCGATTTGTCGACAGCGCCGCTCTCGGTGGTCCTAGGCGAGTTGAAGTCGAAGGAGTATTGGACCAGGTATCAAGCCAAGCGTGCATTAACGACACGGCCGGTTTCCGATGTAGCCCGTGCGCTGGACGACTGGGTCAAGTCGCTCGACGCCCAGCACCCAGACCATGAGCACCATTTGTACGAGGCACTCGGGGCGTATGCGACCATTGAGATAGTTGAGCGCGGTTTGTTGCAGCGACTACTTCATGCGCAGGACGCTCGGGCGAGAGCCTACGCGGCGCGAATGGTTGGACGGTGGTACGATCGCTTGGAGAAACCGCTGGATCTGTTGGTGCCCAGGGTCGCGGACGAACATCCCTCGGTGCGATTGGAAGCTGTCATGGCGTGCGCCGCCATCCCGACTGCTCGATCAATGCAAGTTGCGGCAGGCGTTATTGACGAGCCAATGGATGAATGGATCCGTTACGCGCTGAAGCAAACAATACATCATCTGCGATCGCATTGGCTTCCTGCCTTCAAACGTGGTGAATTGGCTTTTGCTAAGCCAAACCATCTGGCCGCTGTCCTCAATGAATCGGGTCGGCACGAAGTTGTTCAAGAATTAGAGCTACTAATCCAGTCCCAGACGATCGATGCGAAAGTACGAGCGACGGCCATAGCTGCGGTGCTTGCGGTCGGCGGCCCGCGACAGTGGCAGAGTTACGGCCTGGAGTCGCATCAGTTTCGCCGGGACGGCAGGTACTATGCGAAGGTGCATGCTGAGGCGCTCGCGCGCGTTGTCGAAGCGGCTCGTCTTCGAGATGAAAAGCCAGATGGTGATGTCGGCGCTCTACTGAAACCTCTACTGAATCAAGCGAATGCGGACATTCAAACGAATGCGATTACGTTAGTGGCGTTGTGGAGAGTCGAGGAGCTTTACGCCAAAGTATTGTCGATTGCCGGAAGCGAGAAATTGCCGATAGGCGTACGCGCCGCTGCATTTCGCTCTATCGCAGAAATGAACTTGGCCGAGGGCCGCAGCCTGCTCGCACGATTTGCCAGTGCACACCATTCGGCTGCCTTGCGGTCGGCTTCGATCCAGTCGTTGGCGCGACTTGATGTCAGTATCGCAGCGCGTGAAGCGGCCGAGTTGTTAAGTGGAAGTGATCTCGAGGCAGAGATCGCGACGCAAACGCTGGCTGCTTTCTTGGATCGATCCGGTGGAGCAGATGCACTTGCTGCCGAATTGCACGAGCAGCAACTGACAGCGGACAGCGCGCGGCGACTTATGCGTTCTCTGTTTGCGACGGGACGTTCCAGCCAGGTCCTTTTCGCTGCCTTGAATCAAGCCATCGGCGCTTCAACGACGACTCCCGATTTCAGTCAGTCATTGGTGCGGGAATTAGCCGACGAGGCGTCCCACGAGGGCCAGGCCCAACGCGGAAGTCTGCTCTTCAAAAGCATGGCTTGTGCCACCTGTCATAAGGTGGCCGGAACTGGCGGTGAAGTCGGTCCTGACTTGACCTCCATTGGCACGACACTTTCAACCGAACGCATCGTGGAAGAAATGTTGTGGCCAAATCGGCAAATCAAAGAGGGCTATTCCGTCCTGCAGGTCATTACCGATGAGGGAACAATTGTGCAAGGGTACGAACGTCGTACGAAAGAGAGTCGCGAATCGGGCGATCTGACGCTCAAAGAGCTGTCGACCGGTAATCTGATACGGATCAAAGAGGAGCGTATCGAGGAGAAGCATGTCTCGGGAAGCCCGATGCCAACGGGATTGACGTCAGTCCTTAGCCACTCTCAGTTGTTGGATTTGATCAGGTACGTTTCAGAACTCGGCAGAATTGATTAGCGGACGCTAGGGCCGCCGCTTTGCAGCTTACATGTCTGTCCAGGCTCAACGGGTCGGCCATAGCCAAGCGGCGTCGCGACTTGGGAACGCCTCAACGGGCAGATTCTAAGGTGGCGAGCCGATCGTTCAGTTCCACGATCTGTTCGGTCAACCGATTTATCTGCCATTGCATTTGCTCGACCATCGATGGCACGTAGGGTCTTTCCTTCCACATGCGGTAACGCAGGTTGGTCGTCTTGGCTTTGAGCCGCAGTGATTCTAGCTCGAGTGCAGAGACGGCTTCCGGATCTTGGCTTCTCGTTTGCTCGGCAATCGTGTAACGCTGCTGTGCGTCCTTCGCCACCGTTTCGCAGAATGCCAATTGAACTGGATTGTTCACAATGTTTCCGAAAGATTGCGCAACTCGAACTTGTTCCTGGGCGAGCTGAACTCCTCTCTTCAGCCCGTCCATTCGAATTCGCGGCACAATGTTCGGCACACGGCGATTAAGCGACTCGGCGCGAGCCAGTTCAACCTTAGCCAACTCGAGGCACGCTTCTGCATACTCAATGGCGATCGAGTCGCTGGCTTGTGGTGCCACAACACTTTGTGGATACGTTGCCGGGGCCAACAAAAGCGCACTCAAGAGAGCCAACACGCACACCCACACTCCGCAGACCGGCTTTGTCATTTTTCGGTCTCCTCAATCTAGGCCGCACTTGACTAAGCGTGCAAATCGCGTGCCATGACATCGGTCGCGACCGGTCTCTAGATGGTTTCAAAAAGGTCCAGCAGTTTAAACACGGTATTGTGGTTTCGCACCGTCATCTGCTGATAGGCTGGCGTCGCTGCGAGCTTCATGAGAGTCGATCGCGTCAGCTGCTTTTTCGACACGGACCAGAAAATGACACCGGGTCCAACGCTGACCACCTCGATCTTGGGCTTTGGTGTCGGCAGTTGCGAAAGCAGCTTGCGCGGCGTCGAGCTGCTGAGTGTAAAACAGGCGTTGTGTTTGAACTGTTCGTCATGGCCCCAGTCGGACGGAGCGGCTTCGACGGCCGCGCGGTAGCGATGATGAGGCAGAACGACGGCCTTTGCTTCGTAGGAAAACCGTTCTGATAGACCACCTTCAATGATCGTGGTTAGTCGCTTGACTGCTCGATCTTGCGAACGAAAAAGGATGTTGCCACTCTGGATGTAGGTTCGGACGCTGGTGAACCCGAGGTCTTCGAAACACGCTCGAAGCTCATCTTTCGCGATGATGTTCTTCCCGCCAACGTTGATGCCACGGAGTAAGGCGAGGAATCGTGATGGTTGTCCCGGCATCCAGTTATCTTAGCAAAACTGACCACGTCGATCGCGAGCCGCTTTGAGTTCTGGCGCTGCGCTGAAATGCCGCTACGACGACCGCTACATTGGCAGCACCATGGCGCCGATGAGAGTCACGATGAATCCGGTAATGCCTAAAGATGCCGTCAAGATGGTCCATGTTTTGAGAGTTTCCTCTGTCGTGAGGACGGCCATTCGCGAGAAGACCCAAAACCCGCTGTTATTCATCCAGTCACCAACAAGTGAGCCGCTGCCGATGGCCGTGGCCAAGTAGACAATGTTGAAGCCTAGTTGCTCGGACGTAAAACCCATCGCAGCGAACATGGATGACGTGGTGATCATCGAAACTGTGCCGGATCCTTGAGCGAACTTCATCATGGCGGCGACACCAAATGCAGCGCATAAGACTGCGATTCCCGTAACTGAACTTTCGCCTCCCAACGCACTTTGAATCGTCTCTTTAATGCCGGCTTCGGCCAGCATCTTGCCAAAAGCGCCGCCGGCGGCCGTGATCAGAATCACAATACCGCCACTCATGAGGGCTTGTTCAATCGATTCCGACATTTTGGCGAGCGTCACGCGACGGTATTGGATCACCATCCATATCGAGATGGCTGCGGACAGTAGCAAGGCAAAGTTGGGATTTCCGAGGTTGCCGGTGATGTTGAGGATCCTGCTTTCAGGATCGAGCATCGCGGAGGCCAAAGTGTTGGTTGCGATGAGGATGACCGGCAGGACCACAGGGAGTAGCGATACAAACAGAGGTGGTAATTCGTCGTCACGCAGTTCTGTAACGGTTTCCTCTTCACCAACGTAAGGTCGCATCTCGATGTCTTGCCACTTGTTGAGAAGCCAGCAAACGGCTAGACCTGCGATCGACATCGGGAGCCCGACGATTGTTCCGGCAACGATCATCACACCGAGGTCGATTCCTAGATTATCTGCAATCGCCAACGGCCCTGGAGTTGGCGGAACCATCGAGTGGGTGACCGCACCTCCGGCCACGATGGCCGTTGTATAAAGCACATAGTTCTTGCGTTTGGATCGCCATAGTGACCGTGCCAGAGGCACCAAGAGGTAGAAGACCGTGTCAAAGAAGACAGGCACTGACAAGACAAAGCCGCTTCCCATTAGGGCGACCGGCGCACGCTCCTCACCCAGCGCTCGTACGAATGAACGCACGATCCGATCGGCGGCGCCGCTGTCCATCAAGCACTTGCCAATGACCGCCGCCATTGCGATGACAATTCCAATGCCAGCGCATGACCTGCCGAAAGCGTCGGCTACGCGAGAGATGCGCACCGTTTCCGGTGTTCCTTCAGGCAGTGCCGCCATAAGGCTGACAACGATCGCTGCGGTAATCAAAGCGAAGAATGCATTAATGCGTAGAACCATAATCATGCCGATGACTACGGCTACGCCAATGATCAAGACGAGAATTGGGTTCACGGTCGTCGATTCTCCAATGTGAGCGGGCTTCGCCAGAAGTCGCCTGTGAAATGAGAATGGAGTGCGACGACCGCGTTCGCCGATCGAAGTGTGCGAGTCGAGGTCAGATCGCCGCCAACTCGGACATCGTACTTGCGCCGTTCCGCGTGTCAATTGATGCAGGCATAAACTGCGCAATTGAAGTCGAGTTTAGGGAAAACACGACGATGTGATTGCGGCCCAGCCTTACTGGGCGACGAGAATTCGGGCTGTCAGCGCCGAAACGGAGATGGAAAGACCATTCCCATTGGCCTGAAGCATTTCGTTATCAGCCAGGACGTCACAGAAGGTTGTCCTTGTCGGAATTCGAATCGTGGCCTGGGCTTCGACATCTGATCGATTGAGGATGACAACGATCTGTCGTTTACCATGCGATCGTCGAAAAGCGAGAAGTGGGGATGCGTCACCGACATCGAGCAGCTCCGTTGTCCCCCGAGCCAAAGTCTGAATGTACTGGTGCCGAAATGCGATGACTTTCTTATAGAAGTCAAGGAGGTCGGTATCGACCCGGACCGGGTCAGGATGACGTGTGGTTCCGTCGGGCATTCGACGTTCTGTCGCGTACACGACATCGGTCCAGATCATGGGCTTTCGACAATCCGGATCGTCAGCACCCCACATACCGACTTCGTCGCCGTAATAAATGTGTGGTGCGCCGTGCCAGGTGAATTGTTGAACGAGAATCAACTTCTGCCGGGCGCGGGTCTCGCGATCGGGCCGATTGACTTTATATCCAGCCGTGCGACGCGGACTCGCACGAAACTTGTACTTCGTCTGGCGATTCAACAGCGATGTTCCCAAACGTGGTGTGTCGTGCGTGGCGGCGACGTTCATCATGGCACGGACGTTGTCGCTTGAAAGTCCCTGTTCGATCGCCTGCAGCGCCGCGAAATACTCTTTTGCTGAGCCGGCCGCATCCGCGCTGGTTAAGAATCGTCGTGCCGGTGCGTACCATCGATAGTTCATCGCTCCATGAAACGCACCTTCTTGAATCCACGGTGCAGGGTCCAGCATTCGCTCTGGCCATTTCTCCCACCACAGTTCCGCGATCAGGAGGGCTTCGGGATTGATGTTCGAGACGAATTCTGCGAACGAACGCCAGAATCCCAACGGCACTCGCTCGGCGACATCGAGGCGAAAGCCATCCACTCCGTCTGAACAATCGCCATCGGAATTTGGATCGAGCCAACGTTTGGAGACGGCAAAGATAAGCTGCTTGGCGTCGGGATGCAGGTCACCAACGCGCGGCTTCCCCTTGGGTTCATGGCTTGGTGGAAACTTGCGAAACTCCGGCAATTGTTTCACGCCAGCCCAGCCACGAAACTCGAATTCGTTGTCAGGTGTCGCTGGGTCGTCGAATCGTTGAACGTCGTACCATTCTGCGAAACGTGAAGCAGCTTGATTCCGTACAACGTCTTGCCAGGCCCAAAAGGTTGCTCCGGTGTGGTTCCATGAGTAGTCCACGATGATGCGGATATCGCGTCGATGGGCCTCGCGAATCAGTTTCAGGAATAACTGGTCGGCTGCTGTCCATTGCCAGCTGGTTGGATCCGTCGGATCTTCGCTGGACATCATGTCGCGGTCGCCGCTAGGATCCGGTCCGAAATTGGCATCAACGTGGCGGTAGTTTCTGGCGTCATACTTGTGGAGCGACGGGCTATCATTGATCGGGTTCAGATAGATGGCTGATATGCCCAACTCTTTCAGGTAATCCAGTTTCTCGAGTACTCCCTGAAGGTCGCCACCGTAGCGCCGCATTTGTACCGTCGAGTAAAAAGGACGCCCGGTTTGACGAGCCCAGTCTTCTTGTTCGTACCAATCGTGTCCCCACGGTGTAGTTTTCCAACCGTTCGGCTGCAGAAGGGGCCATGCTCCTTCGATGTCACGCAGGGTAGGGTCATTAGCTATGTCGCCGTTGCGAAACCGCTCGACAAAGATCTGGTACCAGATGGCGTCGGCGGCCCACTTGGGGACAGGTAGCGGACTATTGGCGTCCGCCTTCAGGGGTGATGGAAGCAGAACCGCCAGAAGCAGTATCCAAAACATGGAACGAAAGAGACACACGGTTGCTCGAGCCTTGCTGAGACAGAAAAGTCAGACCGCCTGAGTATACCGCAGAACACTCAGCGTTCGGTTGCCACGATCGGTGAAAATGGCGAGCCCGAGCCGCACGCTTGAATTTGCATCAGTGTTGCGTGCGATCAAAAGAAAACCCCGATCGGAGTCCTTCCAATCGGGGAAATGGTTACAGCAAGTTGACAACTCGCTCGGCTAGTCCCTTTTCGCCGAGAACGATGTTCAGCTTGCCGGTTGACGCGATGCTTTCCAGAACTTCCAGTTCGCGTAGACGCATCAGCGTCGGGTTGTCACTGAGTAGCTTGGCCGTGTTGGCCTGGCTACGCATCGCAGCCGTTTCCTCGCGGCGAGCGATCAGGTTTGCCTCGGCTGCCTTCTTGGCTTCCGTGACCTTATTCATGAGGTCCTTCATTTCACCAGGCAGAATCACATCGCGGATACCGACCGATGCGATTTCAAGACCCAGATCACTTGCACGCTGACGCAACGACTGGTCGATTTCCTGACTCACAGCGTCCTTGTCCGACAGGAAATCGTCCAGCTGGCGAGCACCGATCACAGCGCGAACTGCCAGCTGCGTTTCGCGGTAAAGCGCCTGACGCACGTCGCTGGTTTCCGTGACCGCCTTGCGTGCATCCGTGATGCTGTAGGTCACGACAGCGTTCATACGCAGGGTTACCTTGTCCGCGGTCATAATCTCCTGACCACTGACATCGGCCACCGACTCGCGCAGATCGACCTCAACTAGCTTGGTGTCCGCGGCGTCCTTCCAGAACGCGTACAGACCCGGTGCCAACGTGTCGACGTATCGTCCGTCCACGAACAGCACACCCACGCAGTTGCGGCTGACCGAGCAAATATCCAGCATGCGACTTGCTTCAGGTGCTCTGACGATTACCTGCAGCTGGTCGTGCTGCAATCGCACTTCGCGCGTATCGACCGTCTCAACGCGTACGTCACGCATTCCGTTCCAGTAGACGTACAGATCCGGCGAAAGGATACACTCGAAGCGGCCATCGATCCAAACCAGCGCACGCTCGTGATCCTGCAAGTCGATCACCGTTGCGCGGTCGGCAAGTGCGCCCGACTTGACGATCATGTCAAGCTTGTCGTGAAACAGCCACGGATCGCGCTGCGAAGCAACAGCGACGCGATGCTTCAGCAGAGGATCGAACAGCCAATGTCGGCCTGTGCCCAGGAGTCCGATGAACTCGCCCTCGCGAAAGTGCAGACCGACTTCGTAACTGCGGATTCTGATCTTTCTGAACATTGCTTCACCTCGCTTTCAACAGGGAGTCATCACTTGTTGTTTGTTTCAAATAGAGCCGTCGGGTGGTGGAACGATCGTCAGTCACACATATAAACGCGGAGTGTCGCTTGAGTTGCTACGACCTTTGGCTTTCAATCGCACTGCCTCGCTCGCAGCTGCCGGCGGGAGCCGACAGGAGTCGAGCGATTTCGCGTGATCGTCCAACAAAGCTTGTAGCAACGGTATCCGCACACTACATAGCGTCATACGTGCTGCCACCGTTGCTCGCATTCGGCCGCCGCCCGAGAAGGTTGGCAGGACCAACCTTCAACAGGCTGCTTGGAACACGACTCAACGATGGCCGACCAAACGGTCGCCCACCGCCCTCGGGCGTCATCGTGGTCTGGCAAGCTGCACTTACCAGTGGAACGGGAGTCGAACCCGTGACAACCAGCCTGGCGGTCTGGTGTTTGCCACCTGAGCACCCAACGCTCTCGATATCGCCTTCGGCAGATTCCATGTTCGGAACACACGCAGCCGACTCAATACTGAGGGCTAAGTGCGCCGCTGGCCCGGCGAGATCTTGCTTCGTATTCTCCTGACGTCGCGGGCATATGCCGTCTGCCCGCTGTTGTGTCTGTCTTACTGTGGATCGTGCAGGGGCGCGATCGAATTAGGCGTGACTTGTCGTTTGCCGAGTAACCCGTATGGGAATCGAACCCATCTCTCCGCCGTGAGAGGGCGGTATCCTAGCCGATAGACGAACGGGCCGTTGAAGGGATTTACAAAAAAAGCCCAGTGTCGCTGTGACACCGGGCCGGGTGTAAGTCGCAGGAAGTCGACCGCGTGTCACAAGCGCAACGGATATCTGGGGAAACTGCCTTGTTCAAGGAACAGATTTCCCAGGCTTCCGGAGGAGGCTGAGATACTTGGTCGTCTCAAAGTCATGATCCGCTACTCCACTACCGATGTATCACGTACCGCATTGGTAGAGGTATAGAGGTAGTGGAAATCGATTGGTTCGCCTCATTTAGTTGACAAGGCAACTGCCAGGGATTTTGATGACGGTTTAAATTGGTCGTGACTCCCAAGCGAGGTAGGTCGGATATGACACTCAGTCGACGACAATTTCTTGGCGGGGCATCCGTCGCGATGGGTGCCATGGTATGCCGCAGCACCCAAGCGCTGGAAAAGCCACGATTGAGCGAACGCGAGCTGACTGCGATTGCTGCACAGCCCATTCTGAGGATCGACGCTTTGTCAAAACCGGCGGTTGTTCAGTCTCTTGAGCTGCTGAAAAACGGTGCGACTTACTTGACTCGCGTTCGAACCACCGACGGTGCCGAAGGATTGGCGGTGGCGAACGATGCCAGGCTTCGCGAGCTGTATCCGGTCTTCGTACGTCGAATCGCACCCTTCTTCGTAGGCAAGGATGTGCGGCATTTGGAATCGCTTTTGACGCAGCTGTATCGACACGGCAGCAACTATAAGCTGCAGGGGATTGGGCTTTGGGCGCCCCAGGCAGCGGCGGAGATGGCGATCCTCGATTTGCTGGGGAAAATGACGAACCAGTCGCTTGGAGATCTTCTGGGCGGCGTCAAGAGAACCGATGTTGCGGTGTACCGTGCCAGTGGCAATCGGGGGAATACGCCCGAAGAAGAGCTCGCTTATTTGAAACGGTTGGTACGTCAGACGGGAGCAAAGGCCATCAAGTTCCGACTCGGTGGGCGAATGTCTGAAAATGCGGACTCGCGCCCCGGTCGCTCGGAAGCATTGATCCCGCTGGTGCGCGAAGCCTTTGGCGACGACTTTACGTTGTACGCTGATTCAAATAGTTCGTACGATGTGCCCAATTCGATTCGCATCGGGCGCCTGATGGAAGAGTACAACTATGGTTTCTTTGAGGAACCGTGTCCGTTCGATCATCTTTGGGAGACGAAACAAGTGGCGGACGCGCTGAATATTCCCATCGCGGGAGGTGAGCAGGAATTCAGTCTACGCCGTTTTCGTTGGGCGATCGCAAATCGCGCCGTTGATGTCGCACAACCGGATCTGCACTATTTCGGTGGCTACTTGCGTACGATCCGAGTGGCGCGCATGGCGAATGCGGCCGGCATTCCCTGTACGGTTCATATGTCGGGTCGCGGACTAGGTTATGTCGACGTATGCCATCTGACGTCGTGTATTGATGATCCCGGTCCGTATCAAGAATTCAAGGGTGAGGGTGATATACCGGTCACCTGCGATACGTCCTCGCTCCAATGCGAGAACGGGATCGTGAAGGTACCCACGGGACCTGGATATGGTGTAACGATTGACGATTCCTTTGTCCGAAACGCGACGGTGGTCAGATTGACTTGAAGGATCGACCTATGGCCTCAGTGTCTTCGCGCCGACATTTTCTTCAATCCGTAATGGCAACGACCGTTCTCGGGATGCGATCTCGCTCATCAGAAGCGCGAGCCGCCGACGTCTTTCCTCCCATTCGAACGATCACGCGTGGTCCCAAGCATCATTGGTTTGGCTACTACGACAAACTCGAATTCGATCCGACCAACCGTTACGTGTTGGCCAACGAGGTTGCTTTCGAGCATCGCACGCCAAGGATGGACGATGCGATCAAAGTTGGGATGGTCGACACGCAAGATGCTGATCGTTGGATCGACTTGGGCCGAAGTAGCGGCTGGGGTTGGCAGCAGGGCTGTATGCTGCAATGGCGACCTGAATCTGACACAGAGGTTGTTTGGAATGATCGGGAAGGGGATCGATACGTCTGTCGACTAAAGAATGTCAAGTCCGGCCAAGTTCGCACTCTGCCTCGTCCGATTTACACATTAAGTCACGACGGGCGCTGGGCGCTGACGGCTGACTTCAGTCGTATTCAGCGAATGCGTCCTGGATATGGGTACGTGGGATTGGCAGATCCGCACGCAAAGCAGCGTGCGCCCGATGAGTCCGGCGTGTGGAAAATGGATATGGAGAGCGGTGAGTGCACGTTGGTTTTCTCTTTAGCAGATGCAGCTCGAGTCAAGTATCAGGGAGAGTCCTTGCTTGAAAAATGGAACTACTTCAATCACTTGCTGATCAGCCCTGACAATCAACGATTCATTGTTCTGCATCGCTGGCGAGACAGCACGGGAATTGGCCTGAATGCAGAACCAACCGGTGGCTTTACGACTCGCATGTTTACTGTAGCGTTCGACGGAAGCGAGCGATACATACTCGATCCGTCGGGCCACACTTCTCATTTCATTTGGCGAGACCCGCGTCACGTTTGCGCTTGGACGAGACCGAGCGGTCGGCCGGCGGCCTTCTACCTGTTCACGGATCAGACGAGTGAGTTGCAAATGGTGGGCGAAGGTGTCATGACGCGCAACGGTCATAACACCTATTTACCACTCCCGGGACACCACTGGGTCCTCAACGATACCTATCCGGACAAGAAAACACGTAAGCAAACGCCGTATCTGTTCCATATCCCGACGGGACGCCGAATCGACTTAGGGCATTTCTATCTGGATCCAAAGTACAACGGCCAGTGGCGATGCGATCTACACCCGCGGAGCAGCAATGACGGAAAAACTGTCGCTATCGACTCGCCGCATGCCGGGGGTGGGCGGCAAGTCCATTTGATTGATGTCAGCGAGATTGTCGTTTAGGTGTTTTGGCCGGTTCGACACCTGGCTCTACGACCCTCGGCTCAGGTCTGTTAGAATGTGGCCAACGTCCAAGTGTGGCAGAGGTGGTTGTCGATCAAGCAACGGATCGAAGGTGGCGTCGCGTGAGGCAGATCATGACAGCGGCATCCAGTGGGTTGCGATTGGCCGCCGTCGTCTGTGCCTCTCTGTGTCTACTGAGCGACGGACACGCTCAAGAGCGGAATACCACCAATCACGCCAGTGTAGACTTCTTTGAATCCCGCATTCGTCCAGTTTTGGTGCGTGAATGCTACGAGTGCCACTCGGTTAAGTCAGGTGAGGCTGAAGGTGGTCTACTCTTGGACAACCGAGCTGGTTTATTGGAAGGTGGTGATTCGGGGCCAGCCGTTGTCCCGGGCGACGTGGAAGCCAGCCTGTTGATATCGGCGATTCGCCACGAAGATTTTGAGATGCCGTTGGAGCGACCGCCGTTGGCCGGTCAAATCGTTTCCGACTTCGTTGCTTGGGTCAAGGCAGGAGCAACGGATCCACGGGATGGTGACGTTGGTCATCTGGGGCCGCGACGATTCACGAGCGAGGAACGAAACTATTGGGCGTTTCGCCCGCCACGTGCCGTCACGCCGCCGGACGTTCGGCAGCTTGAGTGGTCGCACAACATCATCGACCGCTTTGTTCGTGCAGCGCTCGACGAGCATGGTCTTGAACCTTCTGAGCATGCCAGCAAGTCGTCACTCATTCGCCGCCTCTACTTCGATGTGTTAGGACTGCCGCCAACTCCGGCAGAAATAGAAGACTTTCTCGCTGATTCGTCTTCGGATGCGTACGAGCGTCTGGTTGATCGCTTGTTGACGAGCAAACACTACGGTGAGAAGTGGGGTCAGCTCTGGCTCGACGTGGTGCGTTTTGCGGAAACCGAGGGCTTCGAATATGACCGGCATTTGCCGGACGCTTGGCGTTTCCGTGACTACGTCATTCGGAGCTTTAACGACGACAAACCCTTTGATCAGTTTATCCGCGAACAGATCGCCGGCGATGAAGTACAGCCGGTAAGCCGTGAGCTTATGATTGCCGCGGGTTTTCATCGACTTGGCCCAGTGCGTCGCAATGCCGGCAATCCAGACATTGCATTGAGCCGCAACGAGGTGCTTACCGAACGTACCGATATTGTTGGATCGGCGATTTTGGGCCTGACCGTCGGCTGTGCTCGTTGTCATGACCACAAATTCGATCCCGTCTCGCAACGCGACTACTACGCGCTACAGGCCTATCTCGCGTCAACGCGTGAGCACAACGAGATCGTCGCGCCACGTGACGAACGAGAGGCCTGGGAGGCTGCAACCCACGACATCAACCAGCAAGTTAGCAAGCTTGACAAACTGGTGGACGAAGCGGAGGGCGCCGAGCGTGTCCGATTGAAGAAGCAGATCTCGGAGCTGAAGAAACGGCTGCCATCATATCCCGCCACCGTGACGACGATTCGAAATGATGCCTCCCAACGGACGGCGATTCATGTGCTGAAGCGAGGTGTTTGGGAGCGGAAGGGCGAACTGGTTGGCATGCGTCCACCCGGTGTACTCATTGCCGACGACATCGAGGATGTTCCGCAGGACGCGCCCACGCCGCGGACTCGCTTAGCGAATTGGCTGGTGAGTGCGGAGAATCCACTGACCGCGCGAGTTATCGTTAATCGCATCTGGCAGGGGCACTTTGGAGTGGGGCTGGTCAAATCAGCCAACGATTTTGGCCACAACGGTGAGCGACCCAGCCACCCCGAGTTGCTTGACCATCTGGCTGTCGAATTCATGGCAAACGGCTGGAGGATCAAGCCTCTGCATCGCCTAATTCTCACCAGCAGAACTTATCGCCAATCCTCGGCAACGCCGCTTTCTGAAGTCACTCAAAGAGTTGATCCGGATAATCGATTGCTTTGGCGTTTCAATCGCCGACGTCTGAGCGCTGAGGAGATTCGGGATGCGATGTTGTCTGTCTCGGGACGACTCAACAGAGAGATGTATGGTGAGAGCATCATGCTGCCGGTTGATCAACCGCTGATCGATCTGCTTTACAAGCCGGATCAGTGGAAGATCACGGTCGATCGGCAACAGCACTATCGTCGTTCCATTTACTTGATCGCCAAGCGAAATCTTCGGATGCCCTTTATGGAAGTTTTTGACCAGCCAACCGCACTGAGCAGCTGCGCGTTACGCGAATCGAGTACCCACGCGCCGCAAGCATTAGAATTGCTCAACGGTCGCATCTCCAACGAGCTGGCACTTTTCTTCGCCGAACGTTTACAGGCGGAGGCCGGCACTGATCGCAACGCTCAGGTCAGGCTGGCCTATCAGCTGGCGACGGGTGACGAGCCCACTCAACGCGAATTGAAACTTGCCACTGAGTTCCTCGAGACCGAGCCACTCAGGGAGTTGGCCCTGACAATGTTCAACATTAATGCATTCCTCTACTCGCCGTGAGAAGATCATGTTGCCCAATCGTCCTCACGTCCGCGTGACTCGTACTCGTCGTGAGTTCATTCGTGATGCGTTTTGCGGATTCGGTGGGCTGGCTTACGCATCGATGTTGCACGCGGCTAATCCGCTCGCACCGCAAGCCACGCACCTTCAGCCGAAAGCAACTTCGGTCATCTTTTTATTCATGGCGGGCGGCCCCAGTCACATTGAATCTTTCGACCCAAAACCGCTGCTAAATGAATTGCACGGTCAGCGAAGGCCCGAAACATTCGGCGAAGCAAAATATCAATTCATAAAGAAGAATGCCAAGCTTCTCGGCACAAAACGTTCGTTCAAAAAGTACGGCGAGAGTGGCATCGACGTGTCGGATCTTTTTCCTGAGACCGCGACGTGCATCGATGATGTTGCTGTCTTGCGATCGTGCTATGGCGATATGGTGGTGCATTCAGCCGCCCAGTATGAATTGTTTACCGGTCGGATTTTGCCTGGCAGTCCAAGCATGGGGGCCTGGATTACTTATGGGCTGGGTTCAGAGGCCGACGCCCTGCCGTCGTATGTTGTGATGCCCGACCCCAAGGGTGCCTTGGAGGGTGGGCAGCCGATGTACATGCATGGCTTCCTGCCGGCGGTCTACCAACCGACCATGTTCCGCCCCGGCGACCGTCCGGTATTGAATCTGGATCTACCCGGCGGTGTGACGATGGCCAATCGTCGCAAGACGGTCCAATTGATTCAGGAATTGAATCGAGCAAGGTCGGCGGCCGAGGACCTGGAGTTTGCCGCCCGCATCAATGCATACGATCTCGCTTTTAAGATGCAAAGCGAAGCTCCCGAGATGTTGGACATTTCCAATGAGACACGGGAAACACTGGATTTGTATGGAGTCGGCACAGAACCGACGGACGATTACGGTCGGCGTTGCCTCTTGGCACGCAAGTTGGTGGAGCATGGTGTGCGATTCGTCTGCGTCGTGTCGGGTGGCGGCCCAGGAAATATGCAGTGGGATGCTCACAATGATATCGAGGAGAACCATCTTCGTAAGGCAGCCGAGACCGATCGACCCGTCGCGGGATTGCTGAAGGATTTGAAACGTCGCGGGCTGCTTGAATCGACGCTCGTCTTATGGGGCGGAGAGTTCGGTCGCTCGCCCGAGGCCGAGTCGGGCAGCGGGCGTGACCATCACAATCTTGGATTTAGCATGTGGATGGCCGGTGGCGGAGTTCGCGGTGGTCAGGTGGTTGGCGCCACGGACGACATCGGACTCCGAGCGGTCGAGAAGCCCTATCATTTCCGCGATATCCACAACACGATTCTGCATCAACTGGGGCTAGATCAACACAAACTGACCTACCCACATCTAGGACGACAAGAACGCCTAACATTCCTGGAAGGCAAGTTGATCCAAGAGATCATCTAGGCCCAACGCAAAAAAAGGGGTCAGGCTTCTTTGTTCAAGCGCGAGACGCAAAAAGGGGTCAGGCTTCTTTGTTCAGCGTTGGTGTGAGACGGAGCCGGTTGTGCCCGTTGGCAATCGGCGATTCGGCGATTGTTGAAGGTCGCGGACCCATGGAAAAGAAGCCTGACCCTTTTTCCTCCAGAGCAAGAGAAAAGAAGCCTGACCCCTTTCTCATGCCAGTATGTCGGCGATTACGTGGCCGTGGACATCGGTCAGGCGACGGTCGATGCCGTTGTGTCGAACGGTTAGCTTTCGATGGTCGATGCCCAGCAGATGCAGAATCGTCGCGTGAATGTCGTAGACCTGCGTTGGATGATCTCGATCAAGCGGTTTGTAGCCCCATTGGTCGGACGGGCCGTGGCTAACGCCAGGTTTAATGCCACCGCCGCAAAGCCAATTCGTAAAGACGTACGGATTGTGGTCGCGTCCTTTACTGCCTTGCGTACTGGGCATCCGGCCGAATTCCGTGGTCCATAGAATGATCGTATCGTCCAGCATGCCTCGTTGCTTCAAATCCTTGATCAGGGCGGACGTGCCATGCGACATTCCAAACGCGAGCGGTCCATGATCGCGCTGTATATCTTCGTGTGAATCCCAGTTACGTCGTGGAAAGCTGTTGTCATTGCCCGACCAGATCTGCACAAAGCGCACACCACGCTCAAGCAAGCGGCGAGCCACCAGGCACTTCCGTCCGAAGTAATCCGTTTCCTCCAAAGCATTGATTTCCTTGCCGTAGCTCGTCTGGCCATGGTCGAGCCCATACATCCGCAGGATATGTTTTGGCTCCTTTGACAGATCCAGCGCTTCCGGCGCACTGAGCTGCATCCTTGCGGCCAATTCGTAGCTTCGGATGCGCGCTTCCAGTCGCGAGTCACCTGCACGCGTGGATTGATGCTGCCGATTCAGTCGAGATAGCAACTCCAACGCCTTCACGTCACTATCCTTCGTGACATAATTCGCCCTCGGCATGAGGTCAGCGATCGGATTCGCAGTTCCGGGCCGAATGACGGTTCCCTGATGATGAGTCGGCAGAAATGCGGCACCCCAATTCTTCGGACCATTGGACGCAAATCCTCGTCGATCTGGCAAGACGACGAACGTGGGCAGATCTTGATTCATGCTTCCTAACGCATAGCTGATCCAACATCCCATGCCCGGGAAGCCAGGAGTGTCAAAGCCTGTTGCCTGCAGGTAGGTTGCCTGGCTATGAATGCCTGTCTTGCCGACCAGGTTGTGGATGAACGCGATTTCGTCAACCACCTCGCCCAGTGGTTGTACGACATCACTGAGGTACTTACCGCATTCACCGTACGGTCGAAACTTGAACGGTGACTTCATCCACGGGCCCAAGCCGTTTTGAAATGCTTCGACATGTTCTCCGAAATCAGAGTCCTCGCCGTGATGTTTTTCGAGGGCGGGCTTATAGTCGAAAAGGTCAATGTGACTGGCTGCTCCCCCCATGAACAACTGCACCACGCGACGGGCTCTCGCGGGACGGTGCAACACTTTTACCGCTGCACCGCTGCCCGGAGGCTCGTTTGTCGTCGCCAACAGGCCCTCGTCACTGAGCAGTCCAAGCAGTGCCAAGCTGCCAAATCCGCTGCCGAGTTGTTCGAGGAAGTGTCGCCGGCTGTAGGTCATGTCGGTTCCTAGTCTACAAACACAAACTCGTTCAGGTTGAAGAGAATGCGACACAAGTTTTCGGTCCCATATCGTTGGGCGTACGCGGTTAACATTTCAAGCTGTTTCGGGCTGGGGTCGCGGCTGGTTGCCAGCCGAAACGCTTGCCGGACCTGGTCATCAAGGGGCGAAGTGTGCTGGAAAATTCGATCCGAAAAACGTTCCGCCATCTGCAGCATGAAGCTGTTATTCAAGAGCGACAATGCTTGCAGGGCCGTAATTGTTTCGTCCCGCTTGGCCACGCTTTGCGAAGAGTCGGCACAGTCAAGTGTCGTCATAAATGGATCGGGTTGACTGCGAACGATGAATCGATAGATGCTGCGTCGGTGCGACGCGGGGTCGCTAGGATCGAATTTGTGGTACTCGTAGTGAGGCGAATGCTCTGGTCGCTCGAGCACAAACAATTGAAATCCGGGGCCGAACATCGAGGATTTCAATTGGCCGCTAACTGCCAGCACTGCGTCGCGCACCTCCTCGGCCGAAAGTCGACGACGGTTCATTCGCCAAAGGAAGACGTTCTCGCTATCGATCTGGGTGTTCCGCTCATTGTGAGCTGATGATTGGCGATATACCGAACTCATGACAATCAGCTTGTGCAAACGCTTGAGCGACTGCCCTCCGTCCCGAAACTCCACTGCCAACCAATCGAGGAGTTCAGGATGAGACGGCGGTTTACCCATGCGGCCAAAGTCGTTTGGGGTGTCAACGATCCCGCGGCCAAAGTGATAGTGCCAGACACGATTGACGATCGAACGCCACGTGAGTGGATTCTGCGGATGCGTGAGCCAGTCGGCCAGCGCCGCCCGTCGGTGACCCTCGGAGTGGGATTCCGCTAGATCAAACTGTGACGGCAGATCGTCAAGGACGGCCAGGGCCGCCGGTGTCG